>Ga0265293_10002239_pt1 | contig 39533 bp, 39 predicted proteins | sample Munlanlewell138R_FD_192505 | JGI IMG/M metagenome (GOLD analysis project Ga0265293, IMG submission 192505) | Leachate microbial communities from a municipal landfill in Southern Ontario, Canada - Leachate well 138R | ecosystem: Engineered > Solid waste > Landfill > Unclassified | place: Canada... | reverse complement strand
ATCAGTTCTTTGGGAATAGCGGGTAGGTCTCGTGGGGCTTCACGCCCCGGCTTCTTCTTGGTCGGCATACATGCATCCTCTGCTGCAACATGTTATGCCCAAACACAAAATTTATGACACCCCCTACCAGCCAGCTGATAAAGCTGCCTGACTCCTGCTTCACCTTGTTCAGTCTTATAGGGTTTGGCAAACACCCAGTTCCGCCCACCGATGGAATGAAAGTACTTCTTTCTAATCCATATGGCAGACTTGTTCGAATGTCGCCGTTTTGCCCACCTCCAGAGTCGCCAGTGGATTAATGAATCCAGCGCACTGAAGGTTTCCTTTGCCACTACCGGAGAGTGATAGTTAGCCCACCCCCGCAGCATTGGATTTAGGTGCCCAATGAGCGCTTCCTGCGTCATGGCTCCGCTACTCCTGATTACCTCTCGTATCCGCCTGTAGAACGCTTGCACGTTTTTATCGGCGGGCTTGATCAGCAACTTCGAGTCCTTGCGATGTGATTTGAGCGCATATTTACGGAAAGACCACCCCAGAAATTCAAACCCGTTTTCAATGTGTGTGATTTGCGTTTTTTCCGCTGATAGCTCCACGCCTCGAACAGCAAGGAATGCCTCTACCCACGGCTTGATGATTTCCTCCAGCAGCTCTTTGGAGCTGGCCAGTACCACAAAATCATCTGCATAGCGCACCACATTGACTTTGAGTTTGCTTCCCTTGGTTTTCCCGAACTGTTCACACAGGTGAGCTTTCAGCTCGGTTTCCAGTCCGTTCAAGGTGGCATTAGCCAAACAAGGCGAGATAATCCCACCCTGCGGCGTCCCATCTTCCGTTGCCATCAGTGTGTGCTGGTCAACCACCCCAGCCTTCAGCCATTTTCGTAGCATGCTCTTATCCATCGGAATGGACTTGATTAGCCAGTCATGACTGATTCTGTCAAAGAAACTTTTGATGTCGGCATCCATAACCCACTGCGGCCCCGTTTTAGGAGACAGCAGGTGGAATAATTCCACCATCGCATCGGCAGTAGAGCGATCCGACCTGAAGCCATACGACTTCGGGTCACTGGTCGTTTCTACCACTGGTTCCAAGGCAAGCAAGTAAAGCGCCTGCATTGCGCGGTCCAGCATCGTGGGAATTCCCAGTGGACGCTTTTCCGTTTTCCCGGGTTTAGGTATCCATACACGCCGCAGCGGCATGGGCCTGTACCCGCGCGTTCTTGACAGTCTACTGACGGCCGTCCATTTAGCTTTGGGTGTACCCCATGTTTGCCCATCAACACCTGGAGTCTTGCGACCCCGGTTTTCCGTCACCCGTTTTACGGCCCAACAGCGGCCGTAAAACGAACGGGTTAACAACCTTTGCAGCCTTCCCACTCTGCGCCAGTCCTTGTCCCGTGTAGCCTGAGCAATCTGTAGCTGCGTCTTCCTCACCGCTTGGTTGATACGGCTCCAGTCCAGCTGGTGCCAACCTTGAACGGCGGGGGACGCAGAACCAGACGTTCCTTTCTGATTTTTCATACTGTCCTCCAGATACCCTGGACGGACGTATCCCCTGATGGGGCGTCCGTTCCCCATTGGGTATTTATTTCAGGTTTTGGCAGGTACTTTTGCCCTCATAAACCAGCAACAAGTGGGCCGCCATTTCTAGCGTCGGTATGTTTCACCCGCTATCCGGACCGTTATGGCCCAGCATTTGCTTTTTGTCGCCTCCTCTTCCTCACACCCATGGGCCTTGCTTGCGCTTGGCTTGCCAGTGCGACTGGCGGATGGTCAGGATTTCCACGTTCCCATCATCGAACCCTTTCACCGTTTAGACTTTCTCTTTCCCCCGACAGCTGTGTTGATGCCGTACTCCTTTAACCTACAGGAGTAACCAGCTGCGTTGCCGTTTGGCTAGGGCCGATAGCTATCGTAGGCCCGTCGATAATGACGAGGGGTTTGTCGAGAATTCACGTATGTTAGTCATGCGGTTACTGCTGCTAGCCCTGTCCCTGCGTATAGCTCACAGGAAAGGTCCTTCCTCGCGGTTGGATTATCAAGACATTGTCAGAAGGGCTTCACACATACGGGTTGGCCCTGTATGCATGCCTTCCTAGCAGACCAGCAGGCATATGCTGGGTCGGATAGCGGTGTGAAGCTTCGCCCCGACATTTCGATGAAGAGCTTTGCGCTCTGATATTGAGTTGCACTTGCGCTTCTCAGCGTGGGTAAGGCAGGCGCAACTGTCCCTAGGCAGGGACAGTACGCCGCCCCTAGGGCACGATTTTTTTAGCTGCAATCAATTTGTTTCCAAATGTTGCAGTCACCACATTTTGGTCAAGTTTCAACCAGAAAACGCGGATTTTTCGGCATCTATGTGCCTGGAGATACAGCAGCTCCGCCACTGTACCCTTGTGCTTACTAGCAACTTCAATATGCTGTTTTTTCTTGTTTTTCAACAAGTTGACATCAAACAGGCCAGCTACCTTACGTCACGAGCGCGACACGTGTCGCACAGGTTGGGTTATCCTACCCCACTTCCGCCACCGGCGGTATGACCCTCGTACGCACAGGATATGGCATGCACATGGCGCGGCGCTCTCTGATATTCACCGTTTTTCTATTGCTTATCGGCGTGACCGGTGGCGTTCACGCCACCGACACGCGGCAACCTACCCACGAGTTCACCCTGGACAACGGCCTGAAGGTCATCGTGCGTGAGGACCACCGCGCCCCGGTGGTGGTATCGCAGCTGTGGTACCGGGTCGGCAGCAGCTATGAGCCGCCGGGGCGCACCGGCCTGTCCCATGCCCTGGAACACATGATGTTCAAGGGCAGTGAACGGCTGGCACCGGGGCAGGCATCACGCCTGCTGAGCAGTCTCGGCGCTCAGGAAAACGCCTTCACCAGTCGCGACTATACTGCCTACTATCAGGTACTCAGCCGGGATCAACTGGCGATTGCGCTGGAACTGGAAGCCGAGCGCATGCATAACCTGACTCTGCCTGAAGATGAATTCCTGCGCGAGATGGAAGTCATCAAGGAAGAGCGCCGCCTGCGGGTAGACGATAATCCCAGCAGTCTGGCCTACGAGCGTTTCCTGTCCCAGGCCTATATGGCCAGCCCCTATGCGCAACCGGTGATCGGTTGGATGCATGATCTGAACCGGCTGACCGTCGAGGACATGCGCGAGTGGTATAACCGCTATTACCAGCCGAGCAATGCCATTCTGGTGATAGTGGGTGATGTCACGCTGGATGAAGTGCGCGATCTGGCCGGACGCTACTTCGTTCCTCTGAGCAACAAACCCGCACCCAGCGCCCGCGCCCCGCTGGAACTGCCCGGTGGCGCCGAACGTCACCTGACCCTCACGCTGCCGGTACAGATGCCCACCCTGTTGATGGGCTTCAACGTACCCAGCCTGCCCACCGTCGATCAGGCCTGGGAAGTACACGCCCTGCGCTTGCTCGCTGCGGTGCTGGATGGCGGTTACAGCGCCCGATTGGCCAGCCACCTGGAGCGCGGCGATGCCGTCGCCACCTCAGCCTCGGCCAATTACGATGGGTTTACCCGCGGCGACAGCCTGTTCCTCCTGTCAGGTATCCCCAACCAGTCCCGGGATATCAGCCTGACACAGCTGGAGCAGGCTCTCTGGGCACAAATTGAGCAGATTCAGCAGACGCCACCCAGTGCCGAGGAACTGAACCGGGTACAGGCGCAGATGACGGCGGATCTGGTGTATGCCCAGGACAGCATCAGCCACCAGGCCAACCAGATCGGCATGCTGGAAAGTATCGGCCTGCCGTGGTCCTTGCTGGATGAGGACATTGCAGCGCTGCAGAGCATTACCCCGGAGCAGATCAGTGAGGTCGCCCGCCGCTATCTGGTAGCCGAACGCCTGACCCGCGCCCACATCCTGCCTATTGTTACCGAGGAGACGCTGTAATGGCCGCCCACACTACCCGGCGCTGGATTGCGGCGTTATTGACCATCGGCGTAATGGCGATCCTGCTGTGGCAGTTGTATGAGCCTGCGCCCGGTACACCACCGGCAGAGACTCCTGCTGCTCATCAACCGCTGGCTTCGTCCGATACGGCAGACCAGACAGCCCCTGCGGATGCCATTGCAGAACTGTTGCCTGAACTGGAATCGCTGCAACGTATCGATCTTGATCAAGCGCCTGCGCGGCGCAATCTGGATCTACAACACTGGGTAACCGAGCAGGGTGCCAGAGTCTATTTCATGCCCGCCGCCGAACTGCCCATGCTTGACGTGCAGCTGCTGTTCGCCGCCGGCGCCAGTCGTGATGCAGAGCAGCCCGGCTTGGCCATACTGACCAACGGCATGCTCAACGAAGGCACCGGCAACAAGGATGCGGGTGCTATTGCGGCCGCCTTTGAACAACTGGGCGCACAGTTTGCCAACAGCTCCCACAGGGATATGGCATTGGTGAGCCTGCGCAGCCTGACCGCCGCTGACAAACTGGATCCCGCGCTGGCGCTGTTTGCCAGTGTAGTGTCACGCCCCAGCTTCCCGCAGGATGCCTTCGAGCGGCTGCGTAACCAGTTGCTGGCCAGTCTCCGCCTGCGTCTGCAGCGCCCGGCCGCGCTGGCCAGCGAAGCATTCTGGGCGGATCTGTATCCGCAACACCCCTATGGCAGCCTGCCCGAAGGTACACCGGAGAGTCTGAATGCGCTGTCGATCGATGACCTGCGTCAGTTCCATCAGCACTATTACACGGCGGGTAATGCGGTGATTTCACTGGTCGGCGCGATTGACCGCGCCGAGGCCGAACGCATTGCCCAACGGCTGGCCGATGCGCTGCCACCGGGGCCAGCCGCCGAGCCGATTGCCGCCCCCCAGCCGATCATCAGCAGCCATCGTCATATCGAGTTCAACGGCCAGCAGACCCACGTACTGGTAGGCCAGCACGGTATCAGCCGGACACATCCGGATTACGCCGCGCTCTATGTCGGCAACCAGATTCTTGGCGGCTCCGGCTTTGGCTCGCGGCTGATGGAAGAAATCCGCGAAACCCGCGGCTTGTCCTACTCGGTCAGCAGCAATCTGCTGCCGATGCAGGCGACCGGCCCGGTGATGATCAGCATGCAGACCCGCGCCGATCAATTGGATCTGGCCCTATCGGTGATTCATCAGAGTCTGGATACCTTTATCGGTGAAGGGCCCACCGAAGCGGAGCTGGTACGCACCAAGCGGCAGATCAATGGCGAGTTTCCGCTGAGCACCGCGAACAATGCCTCGATTGTCGCCCAGCTTGGCGCGATCGGCTTTTACGGTCTGCCACTGAATCACATGCAACTGTTTCTCGATCAGGTGCAAGCGTTGACTACCGACGACATCCGCCAGGCGTATGCCCGGCATTTTCACCCCGAGCGGCGGCTGGTCATCACCGTTGGCCCGGCGCGGATCATTCCGGAGCCGTCCATAACGGATGAACAGACGCCGGCTGACCCGATGGGTGAACAATGGGAGTCAGCGCCGTGAAGCAACTCAAAGCCCGCCCGAGCCAACTGCGCATCATTGCCGGGGAATGGCGTAGTCGCCGCTTCAGCTTTACCGAACAACCCGGTCTGCGGCCGACTCCGGATCGGGTACGGGAGACCCTGTTCAACTGGCTGAGCGGACAGATCGAAGGCGCACGTTGCCTTGATCTGTTTGCCGGCAGCGGCGCCCTGACGCTGGAAGCCCTGTCCCGTGGTGCTCGCCATGTATTGACCTGCGATCTGAGCCGGGACGTAGTCACTACCCTGCGCGGCCATCTTCAGACGCTGAACTGTGACCGAGCGGAGATTCGTCAACAGGATGCTCTGGCGCTTCTGGCCAGCCCTCCGACAGAACCCTTCGAGCTGGTGTTTATCGACCCGCCGTTTCATCAGAATCTGCTGGAACCGACCTGCACAGCCCTGGAAGAAAACGGCTGGCTCACTGCGGATGCGCTGATCTATACCGAAAGCGAAACCGCACCCGAGCGGCTGTCCCACCCAGCCAACTGGCATCTGCATCGGCAGAAAAAGGCCGGTCAGGTGTGGTACAGCCTATGGCAACGGAGCGAGGGATAGTTCCCTCAGGCTCCTCCCCGAGAAACGCTGTCTCGCTCGCAGGGTAGCCGAGTGAATGCCGATTTCCGTTTTGCTGCAGCAGGGCCATTACGCTACCATTCGCCCTCCGGTACCCCAAGGCAGGAATAACACCCAATGAATACTGTTCTTTACCCCGGCACCTTTGACCCCATCACCATGGGCCATATGGATCTGGTTGGCCGTGCAGCAAAGCTGTTTGATCGCGTGGTGGTCGCTGTGGCTGCCAGCCCGAAAAAGAACCCTGCTTTCTCCCTGGAGCAGCGGGTAGAGCTGGCCCGGGAAGTGCTCAAGCAATACCCCAACGTCGAAGTAGTGGGCTTCTCCACCCTGCTCGCGCATTTCGCCGACGAAGTGGGAGCCAATATATTGCTGCGCGGCCTGCGGGCCGTGTCGGACTTCGAATACGAGTTCCAGCTGGCCAACATGAACCGCCAACTGGCGCCGCAGGTAGAAAGTCTGTTCCTCACGCCCTCGGAGAAGTATTCTTACATCTCGTCCACCCTGGTGCGCGAAATTGCGTCGCTGGGTGGCGATGTCACCAAATTTGTTCATCCGGCAGTCCATGAAGCCCTGCTCAAGCGCTTCAATGGCTGATCGGCAGTTCCCCGGAGTTAATTGAATGGCCCTGATCATTACCGACGACTGCATCAATTGCGACGTCTGCGAACCGGAATGTCCCAACGGTGCCATCTCTCAGGGTGAGGAAATCTACGTCATCGATCCCGACCTGTGCACCGAGTGCGTCGGCCATTTCGACGAGCCCCAGTGTCAGCAGGTCTGCCCGGTGGACTGCATACCGCTTGACCCCAACCGGGTCGAGACCAGGGAACAGCTGATGGACAAGTATCAGTTGCTTACCGATAGCAAATGAAACGGCTGGCGCGCCTGCCGCTGCTGGCACTGCTGCTCAGCCTGACCATTCAGGCGGCACCAGCGCCGGAACAGCAGGCCGTTGCCAGCGCCCACCCTACCGCCACTGCCGCGGGACACCAGATTCTTGACCAGGGCGGCAACGCCTTTGATGCAGCGATCGCCGTCGCTGCCACCCTCGCCGTCGTCGAACCTTACGGCTCGGGCATAGGCGGTGGCGGTTTTTTTCTGCTACGCCAACCCGGCCCAGACGGCATCCAGTACCGCTTTCTTGACGCCCGGGAAACCGCACCGCTGGCGGCACATCGCAACCTGTATCTGAACAAGGATGAACAGCTGCAGCGGGTGATCAATGGCCCTCTGGCAGCCGGTATCCCAGGCCTGCCCGCGGCCCTGGTTTATCTGGCAGAGCATTACGGCGCACTGCCATTGCAGCAGAGTCTGGTGCCGGCCATCGCCGCCGCTGAGCAGGGCTTTGCCGTAGGCGAAAGCTACCGAACATTGGTCGGTTTCCGCCTGGCTCCCATGCAGCAGGATGCGGAGACTGCACGTGTTTTTCTGAAGGATAACCAGGCTCCTGCGCTGGGCGAGCTGATACGCCAACCGGAGCTGGCCAACACCCTGCGGCAACTGGCTGAAGCTGGCCACGATGGTTTCTATCGTGGTGCAGTGGCCCACCATCTGATTGAAGGCGTCAAAGCCGCAGGTGGCATCTGGGAGCATGCTGATTTACAGGGTTATCAGGTCATCGAGCGCGAACCGGTACGCTTCAACAGCCACGGCTTCGAGGTCATCAGCGCTCCACTACCCTCTGCTGGTGGCATCGCCCTGGCGGGGATTCTGCAAGGTATGCAGCAATTACCCGAGGCGGCCCCGGGCTCAACACAATGGACTCATCAACTGGTTGAATTGATGCGGCGTGCCTATCGTGATCGCGCCATCATGCTGGGTGACAGCGATTTTGTTGAGGTACCGACCAGCCGTCTGCTTTCAGTGGATTACGCTCGCCAACTGGCCGCCAGCGTCAATCCGGAGCGCGCCACACCCAGTCTCGAACTGGGGGCACCCCAGGCGTTCGAGGAAGGTACCAATACCACGCACTTCTCGCTGATTGACCGCCAGGGCAATGCGGTAGCAGCAACCCTGAGTCTCAACCTGCCATTTGGCGCTGCCTTTACCGTACCCGGCACTGGCGTGCTGCTGAATAATGAAATGGATGATTTTGCAGCTGATCCCGACGGCAAGAACAGCTATGGGCTGGCCGGCAGCGAAGCCAATGCCATTGCCCCGGGCAAACGCCCACTATCGAGCATGAGCCCGACCATGCTGGAAAATGACGATCAGCTGGCCATTCTCGGTACCCCAGGCGGCAGTCGCATCATCAGCATGGTGTTATTGGGGGCGCTACAGGCCATGGCGGGAACGCCGGTGCAGGAGTGGGTGAGCCGTCCGCGTTTCCATCATCAATATCTACCCGATCACATTCAGATCGAGGATGATGCTTTCAGCCCTGAGCAACGCAAGGCGCTGGAGCAGATGGGCCATAACTTCAAGCCGGTGGGCCGGGATTATGGCGATATGCAAGCCGTATTGTGGGACAAACGCAAGGCGGAGGTCAGTGCGGCCAGTGACCCCCGCGATGAAGGTGAAGCCCGCGTTCAGCGCCCGCTCAGGCCAGACTGACCACCTGCTCCAGCCGCTCGGTATCATCCACCGGCAGGCTCTGACCCAGGCCGGCATGGCCGCGCAGCAGGTGCCGGCGGATGCGTTCCAGGTAATTCAGATCATTCAGCAACGAGGTAGCCTGCCAGCCATCCAGTTCCCGACTGCGTAACTGCTGTTGCAGGTCATGCTGAAACTCCTCGGCAAACCGCTCTGCCCGGGCTTCGCTGTCGTGCATTTGCCGCGTCCGGGCCTGGCTATCCTCGGTCAGCTCAGGCCAATCACGAAGCTCCAGCAGAGTCAGACCGCACTGTTCGCGCAGGCAGTTATAGGCCTGGCGCAACGTCGCTTGCTCACTATCAACGTGCTTGCGCAGGTTGGTTTGCAGATGCTTGGCCTCCTTGACTGCGGTAACCAGATCCCGCGCCGCCATGGTCGCATTGAGCATCGCCTGCTGCTGTTCCGGCAACAGCGATACGTCCACCCGCGACATGAAATCGACAATATCCGCGTATACGCCCTTGATATGGTGCTCGTACAACGCGCCTGCATCCTCACGCATGGCCAGGGGCACTGGCTGGCGAATAGCCTCATTCAGAGCTGCCGGCGTCATGTCCGCCAGTCGCGACGGCAGATATACCGCTGCGCCCACCACCTGACGGCTCAACTGAGCAAGGTGCTGCAACTCCTGATCAAGCACCTTGAGCGCGGTATCAGCGTGTAGCAGAGCCGATTCATTCACATACAAGGCTCGGGTTCTCGGCTGTTCACTGAGCAGGCCGGCACTGTCCGCTCGGCGGGCCTCATCCGGCAACCAGCGCTCCAGTACCCGCACCAGAATAAAGCTCCAGGGCAGCATGAGCGCCAGACCAAATACGTTGTACAGGGTATGAAAGACGGCCAGTTTGAGCATGTGGGCATCTTCCGCGAGACCGCCCGCCTCGGCCAGCCACTCGACAGCCGCCATCAACTGATGCAGCAATAGCAGCGCCGCACCGGCAGTGACCAGGTTGAAAATCAGATGCGTGGCCGCGATACGCCGGCCTGCATTATTACTGCCGATGGCGGCGAATAAGGCGGTAGCGGTGGAGCCGAGGTTGGCACCGATCACCAGCGCCAGGGCATTATCGTAATGCACCTGACCGGCGGCCAGTGCGGCGAGGGTCAACACCAGGGTGGCATGGCTGGATTGCATGACCACGGTGGCCAGCGCACCAATCAGCACAAACAACAGAACGCCGGCCCAGCCTTCCACTGCATAGCGGGACAGATCAAAGGCGCCCTCAAAGCCGCTGAAGCCGGTCTTCATCAGATCGATCCCGAGGAACAGCAGGCCAATCCCCAGCAGCGCCAGACCACCGCCACGCCAACTGGCTTCATCACGACGGGCGAGGAAGACACCGAATGCCAGCATCGGCATCGACAGTTGCGCCATGTTCAGCTTGAGACCGGCCAGGGCTATCAGCCAGGCGCCGGAGGTAGTGCCCAGGTTGGCACCAAATACCAGACCGACACCGCCGAGCGTGTTGATCAGCCCGGCGCTGAGAAAAGCGATTCCCAGCAGAGTAACCAGGGTGCTGGATTGTACCAGGGCGGTACTCACCATGCCGACCAGCAGACTTTTCCACAGACCACTGGTACTCCACTTCAGCCAGCGCTCAAGTGCCCCCCCGGAGAAGGCTCGAAAGCCCTCTTCCAATCGACCAATGCCAAGCACAAAGAGGCCGACACCGGCGGCCAGGGTGGCCAGCTCGGTGCTCCAGACCATCAATCCGAGTAATACCACCAGCAGAACGGGCAACCACGCCCGCCCGAATACCTTCTGCATTCCCAAGCCCCGAAATCGGGCCCAACTACCGCGTTTTACCCGGTATGTGGTGCCTCGTTACATATTATCTTCGCGTTGCTTACGGCCGTTACCGCTCTTGGTGCAGCCAAGACAGCGCATGAAGGTTTCCCGGCCTGGACGTACCACCAGCTCCTGACCCGCTTCGGCGGTATTACCGGCAAGCGCAGTGAACGGCAGGCTGACAACAAAGGCCGCAGCACCTACAGCGGTGATCGCAGCACCAATTGGTCGGGCAAGTAGCAGATCGCCCACCATGGCAAAGATGCCGGGGTTGTCGATATTTTCCTGATAACCATAGTTGGCCTCAGTGGCCATGACGCTACCGGCAAGCAACATGCCGGCGAACAAAGCAGTAATGTGACGTAACAGGCGCATAGCGTTATCCCTGATGGCGAGCCCGATAAGCGGCATTATTGTGATTTTCGGTACTCCGTCCCGAAGTACCAACCAGGCCATTGTAGGCGTATTCAGCATATTAGGAAACGCGGTCGGTGGCAAAGCGCTACCCGCAGCACATTTTGTCGCAGCGCGCCGTCGCTGGCTAAGCTGAATCGACCTTACGCTGAGCCGGATGCTCTATTCAACTCTGACAACGACGGCAGAATACCGAACTGCGTTGCCCGAGACGGCACTCCGAGAGCGTGGTACCGCAGACCTTGCACATCTGTCCGCTGCGACCGTAGACGAACAGCTCCTGTTGAAAGTAGCCCGGCTTGCCATCACCACCGATGAAATCACGCAAAGTGGTACCACCACTATTGATCGCCCGGGCCAGAACCAGTTTGATTTCCGCTGCCAGCGCATCATAGCGGGCACGGCTGATGCGCCCGGCTTCGCGGCGCGGATCGATACCAGCGGCGAACAGCGCTTCGGTCGCATAGATATTGCCGACGCCCACGACCACTGCGTTATCCATGATGAACGGTTTGACCGCCATGCTGCGCTTGCGCGATAGCTGATACAAGCGCTCGCCGGTAAAGTCCTCAGACAGCGGTTCAGGGCCGAGCTTACTCAGCAGCGGATGCTCTTCACCGGCGCGTTGCCACAACATGGCGCCGAAGCGGCGCGGATCGGTGTAACGCAGGGTAAGGCCGGAATCCAGCTCGATATCCACATGCTCGTGCTTGAGCGGCGGGGTCTGCGCCGGCACCAGCCGCAAGCTGCCGGACATACCCAGATGGCTTATCAGCGTGCCGCCGCCGATCTCCATCAGCAGATATTTGGCGCGCCGCCGAATCGCAGTGAAGGTCTGGTTTTCCAGCTGGATAGCCAGATCCTCGGGGATCGGCCAACGTAGCCGCGCATCGCGCACAACCAGCCGGGTCACCTTATGACCTTCCAGATGCGGAGCGATGCCGCGACGCGTAGTCTCTACTTCAGGTAATTCCGGCATCCATCATTTCCTTCACTGGCAAATCGGAGTAACGATCACGCCTGCCAGGCGGTCACACATTCAGCCAATGTGTGACCAGCAGCAGGAGTAATAACAGTGGCAACACGGTAACAACAAAGCGGCCATTCCAGCTGAATACCACTTCTCGGGGCTTGACCCCCGCGAAGCGCGCCAGGATCAGCGCTGACGGGCCGAACGGCGAGAAGATCATGGCGATGGAGAATCCACACATCAACCCCAGCGCCGGCGTCATGATGGGTACGCCCTGCTGTGCCAATTGCGCCAGCAGGCCCACCAGCAATGCCAGCGACACGATAGGCGCAACACCCAGCATCGCCAGCAGGATGATGCCAAATAGACTGGCCACCGCCAATAGCATGTTGTACTTCGGCTCCTGCGCCAGCCAGACGGCAATCTGATCCACCGGCACGATGCTTCCCAACACCCCGCCGAGAACCCCGGCACAGGCAAAAATGAACATTTCATTGTGCATCGACACCAGATTGTCGGTGATCTGGTTCACCACTTCGCGGGGCGAGCGTTCGCGCCAGAGCAGGTAGCTGGCGATACCTAACGGAATCAACAGCATGGCCGCCTGCGACGGGGTCAATACCGTCAACCAGGCGAGCACACCGATCGCGGTCAGACCAAGCAGACTGCCGAGCAGCAGTTGTCCCATGCCGGTAGCTGGCGTGGGGTCGTCGATGTTATCGCGCAGTGCTACCAGGCTGGGATTCTCACGGCGCCAGCCCACCAACAGCAGCAATACCGAAGCCGCCAACCCATAGGGCAACATAGCCGCCCAGGTCAGTTCCGGCATCTCCCGGGTGATCATGGCAATGGTGACGCTGGTCGGTGCTATCAACGGCACCAGAGCAAAACCCCGCAGCGTGGTCACCATGACCGCCCGCATACCAGCACGACGACGCGCCTCGTCCAGTGTGTATTGCTGCAGGTGCTGGTTCAGGGTGCCGCAGAGCAGCGCCATCATGCCGAAGTTGAGTATCGAGCCAATACTGCCGGCAGTCAGCACATAACGTGGATACAGCCAGATTCCCGGCCCGGTCAATAGCGCCTTGTGCATTTCCCGCAGGTGCGGCAAATGTTTCGCCAGCAATTGCATCAGGCCGAGCGCACCGAGAAAGCTGGCGTAATAGGCGGCTGAGCTGGCCAGCCGGCCCCAGAGCGCAGGCTCAGGCTCTTTCAGCACCGCCAGTACAATCACCATACCCAGGGTAACCAGACCGAGGATGCGCGGATAGATCAGCAGGCGCCTGAAGTTGAGCAGAAAATAAGCAGTCAGTGCCGCTGCGGCAAACCAGCTCAGAAATCGCCACTGGCCGGCCAGCGCCAGTAACTCAAAAGCAACGCCCAACGGCAGCAGCACGACGCTCACGGCAGATCTCGGCGAAACGCACCCTTCTTGAACACCCCTTCACCAAAAGCCAGCAGGGTATCGTTCTCATCCAACAGGTCGCAGCTGGCCATGAATATCTTGTGGCCCTGCTTGCGGCAGGTTGCCACCGCACGCACGCGCATACCTTCGGTGGACGGCGCGCTGTAATTGATGTTCATTGACAGGGTGATGGCGACCCGCCGCTCGTCCGGATCCTCGGCGTAGGTACCACAGAGCCCCATGGCTACGTCCAGCAGGCTGGCAGCGACGCCCCCGTGCAGATTACTGGCATTGTTCAGATGGCGCTTTTCCAGGGTAAGACCGATGACCGCTCGCTGGGGTTTGAATTCCAGCAGATCACCACCCAACTCCTGAAAAAAACCGGTCACTGTGCTTTCAACAGCCAGATTCTGGTTTTCACTCATGGGTATCTCGCTCAAGGGGTTACTGATGTGCCCGACCAGGCTGACAGGTATCGGCAGTATGCCATGCCGCAGTCATGCCGGTAACGGGCGTTTCGATGGCTTATGGTCAATTATAAGCAGGCGCAGGTCGATGCCTGGCTTGCACTGCGCCAACGCAGGATTTAATCTCGCACCACTGTAAACGAAATATTGTTTCGCGTAGCGGAACCAAGAAACCTGAAGAGTACCCGAGGAGTCGCTCCATGTTCAACCGTATTGGCGTCATCGGTGCCGGTGCTATGGGCCGAGGCATCGCCCAATTATTTGCCAGCAGCGGTCAACAGGTATTGCTGTTTGATACCCGCGCCGAGGCCATCGAGGATGCTCTGGCATTCAACCGCAATCTCCTGCAACGTCAGGTAGCCAAGGGCAAGTTGAGCGAAGCCGAGTTCGAGGCAACCATTGCGCGCATGCAGCCCGCTGCACAACTGGAGCAGTTGAAGGATTGCGACCTGATCATCGAGGCCATCGTCGAGATCCTTGAGGTCAAGCAGAAGCTGTTCACCGACCTGGAAGCCATCGTCAGCGAAGACTGCCTGCTGGCGACCAATACCTCTTCGCTGTCGGTAACCCGCATCGCTGCCGGTTGCAGCCGTCCGGAACGGGTCGCTGGCTTCCACTTCTTCAACCCCGTGCCGCTGATGAAGATCGTCGAAGTGGTACGTGGCTCGCGCACCGATGAACGCTATATCAAGGGTCTGGTCGAACTGGCCGAGAAGGCCGGCCACTTCCCGGCCATTACACCCGACACTCCCGGCTTTCTGGTCAACCACGCCGGCCGCGCCTTCGGCACCGAAGCCTTGCGCATGCTCAGCGAAGGCGTCGCCACCGCGCAGCAGATCGACCGCATCCTGCGTGACGGCCCGGGCTTTCGCATGGGGCCATTCGAGCTGTTCGATCTGACCGGACTGGACGTCTCCCATGCGGTGATGGAGTCGGTATACGAGCAGTTCTACCATGATCCGCGCTACACCCCGTCGTTCATCGCCGGTCAGCGTGTGGCCGCCGGACTGCTCGGTCGCAAGACTGGTCAGGGCTTCTACCGTTATGAGGATGGCCAGAAGATCGAACAACCCGAGCCCACCGCTGAAACCGTGCTGCTGGATCGGCCCTACTGGTTGCAGAGCGACGACGCCGCCCTGCGCAGTCAGGTTGCGCAGGTGCTGAGTGCTGCCGGAGCGACACTGGAATCCGCTGACCAGCCTTCTGCCACAGCCATCTGTCTGATCACGCCTCTGGGCGAGGATTGCACCGCAGCACTGACCCGACTCGGCCTGCCCGCCGCCCGCACCCTGGCATTGGACAGCTTCGCCAACTGGGACAAGCGCCGCACCCTGATGCGCCAGCCCGCAGCGGACGCCGCTGTGGTTGCCCAGGCCCGACAAGCACTGAGCGCTGACGGCGTAGCGGTGGAAGTGATCAACGATTCCCCCGGCTTCGTCATCCAGCGGCTGATCGCCAGCGTGACCAACCTGGGCTGCGAAATCGCCCAGAAGGGCATTGCCACGCCGGAGACCCTCGACCGCGCCATCCAGCTCGCACTCGGCTATCCGAAAGGCCCGCTGGCGTTTGGCGAGCATTACGGCAAACAGACCATACTGACCGTACTGAATAACATGCAGGCGGTGTATGGCGAGCCACGCTACCGTCCCAGCCCGTGGCTGCGCCGGCGCGTACAGCTGGATCTGCCCCTCACCACCCCCGATTTCCAGGAGTAATCTGATGACAGCTTATATCTATGATGGTTTGCGTTCCCCCTTCGGTCGCCATGCCGGTGCGCTGGCCCCGGTGCGCCCGGATGACCTGCTGGCCGAAGTGATCCGCGCCGTGGTCGCCCGCAACCCGTTTGCTGGCCAGGACTACGAAGATGTGGTCATGGGCAACACCAACCAGGCCGGTGAAGACGCTCGCAACCTGGCCCGCCATGCGGGTCTGCTGGCCGGCCTGCCGCAGGAAGTCGCTGGGGTTACCATCAACCGCCTGTGCGGCTCCGGTCTGGCTGCCATTCTGGATGCCTCCCGTGCGATCAAGGCCGGTGAGGGTGAGCTGTTTGTTGCTGGCGGTGCCGAGAGCATGAGCCGTGCGCCCTTCGTTATCGCCAAGAGCGAAAGCCCCTACGCCCGCGAGTTCCGCGCCTTCGACAGCACCATCGGCGCACGCTTCCCCAACCCCGGGGTAGAGAAGCAATACGGCGACGACACCATGCCGCAGACAGCCGATAACGTGGCAGCGGAGCTGGGCATTACCCGCGAGGAAGCCGACACCTATGCTGCGCGCAGCCAGGCACTGTATGAGAAGGCCCGTGCCGAAGGCTTTTTTGCTGAAGAGATCCACCCCATCGAAGTGCCCCAGGGCCGCAAGAAGCCGAACAAGGTGGTCGATCAGGACGAGCATCCACGTCCGTCCAGCGACCTGACTGCGCTGTCTGGCCTGCGTCCGCTGTCCGAAGGTGGCGTCGTCACCGCCGGTAACGCTTCCGGTGTGAATGATGGCGCCGCTGCGCTGATCATTGGTAACGAAGCCATCGGCCAGAAGTACGGCGTAAAACCCCGCGCGCGCATTATCGCCGGTGCCGTTTCCGGTGTTGCTCCGCGGGTCATGGGTCTGGGCCCGGTAGAAGCCTGCAAGAAAGCGTTGAGCCGTGCCGGCCTGACGCTGGACGATATGGACGTGATCGAAATCAACGAAGCCTTCGCCTCCCAGGTACTGGGTTGCGCCAAGCAACTGGGTATCGCCTTCGATGATCCACGCCTGAACCCCAATGGCGGCGCCATCGCTGTCGGTCACCCGCTGGGCGCCTCGGGTGCACGCCTGACCCTGACTGCGCTGCGCCAGCTCGAGCGTACCGGCAAGCGCTATGCGCTGGTCAGCCTGTGCATCGGCCTGGGTCAGGGTGTAGCCGCGGTGATCGAACGCGTCTGACCCTGGCTCTTCCCCCTCTCCGCTGATGCCGGCGAGGGGGAAGCCTCACGCTCCCGCTACGCCGAAGCTGATCCCGGAACTTCTGACCATACGCCAACCTCTGCTATGGTATTGATCCCATCGAACCGGAAGCGCCACGATGTACGTAAACACCAACCCCTTTGAATGGCTGGGTCAGGCTTTTGGCACACTGGTCAGACTGATCGTTGATGGCCTGGCGTGGGTATTCAACATGCTCAGCGGCGCCAGTAGTGCGTTCGTCAATGGGTTTTCCCGGGCGCTCGGCGTGGACAGCAGCCTGCTCAGCACCGCTTTTGTCGTTCTCGGACTGTTCCTGATTTACCTGGGATTCAGTTCTGTCATCAAAAAGCGCTTTATTCGCGGAATCATCTGGCTGTTGCTGGGACTCTGGCTGCTCAGCAGCCTGCTCCGCTGATCACCTTTCTCTTCACCCTGACAGGAGGTATTCCATGGGTTTTGCCTTGAATCTTGACCTGCAATTGACCAGCAGCGCCTTTGCCAATGACGGCGCTATCCCCACCCGACATACCGGCGAGGGTGAGGATGTTTCACCAGCGCTGAGCTGGAGCACCGCACCGGCTGGCACCAGAAGCTTTGCCGTCATCTGCCATGACCCGGACGCGCCGCTGATCTCGGCCAACGGCACCTACGGCTTTGTGCATTGGGTGCATTACAACATCCCGGCCGATGTGACCTCTCTACCTGAAGGCTGCAAACAGCACACCGATGGCCCGACCAACTTCGGCAAGGCCGGCTACGGTGGGCCCATGCCTCCGGAAGGCCACGGTCAGCACAAATACTACTTCTGGATTCTGGCGCTCGATTGCGAACCGAACCTGGAAGAAGGTCTGGATATGTGGCAACTGCTTGCCAAAGTGGAGCCGCATACCCTGGCCATGAACCGTCTGGTGGGAACCTACCGGCGCGATTGATGTGCGCCGGAGCGGGTGTCGAGCCGATACCCGCTGGATTCCCTGAGGCATGACCGTGGAATATCTGACCAAGGCGAAACCATGAACGTGAAGCTGTAACCGTCAGCCAGGCTGCCCCGGCTGCCGGAGCCGCATCGGCACCATGCATGATGGCGGATTCATGTAGCCACACCACCTTGTCGCCCTGTGCCCCACTGCATAGAATGCCCGCTCAGCAAAGTTCGATAATGGAACCTACAAGATGAGCCACAGCCGTGCATTCGATCAGGCGATAGCCCTGACCCCTGTCTCGGATAACGTATTCAAGGGTAAGACCAGCGAGGCCTTTCAGAATATGGTTGGCCCCTTCGGTGGGGCAACGGCCGCCATTCTGCTCAACGCAGTGCTGCAGCACCCGCAGCGCCTCGGCGATCCCGTATCGCTGACCGTCAACTTTGCCGGCCCGGTAGCTGATGGCGACTTCGAGATCGAAGCAACGCCACTGCGCACCAACCGGTCAACCCAGCATTGGTTATTACTGCAAAAGCAGAACGGTGAAGTGGTCACCAGTGCTACCGCGTTTTTCGCGATCCGGCGGGAGACCCTGTCTGAGCAGCAGTTGAGCGCACCACAAGCACCGGCGCCGGATACACTCCAGCGGGTGGATATCAGCATCCGCAGCTGGTTCAAGCAATATGATTTCCGCTTTGTGCACGGCATTCCGTTGCAGCCGCACCGGCCAGATCAGCCGGCTGATACCGAGTCGCTGTTGTGGATTCGTGATTTTCCCCCGCGCCCGCTCGATTACAGCTCGCTGACCGCCCTGGGTGATGTATTTGCGCCACGCATTTTTCTGCTGCGCGAGCAATTCACCCCTTCCGGCACGGTATCCATGACCCACTACTTCCATGCCACCAGTGATGAGCTGGCCAAAGTGGGAACCGGCTTCCTGTTGGGCCAGGCCAAGGCATCCCGACTGCACAGCAGCTATGCGGATCAGGTCGCCCATCTGTGGTCGGAAGACGGTGTGTTGCTGCTGACCAGCACCCAATCGGTGTACTTCAAGGAATGACCGGCGCAGCCGCTGCCGGCGTTCTGATACACAAAGGCCCGCACTGCGGGCCTGTGTCATGTCGCCTGTAAGCGTGACCGATCAGCCCAGCGCGGCAAGCACCTCTGCGCGCAGCGGAGCATTGAGCAGAAGACGGGTTTCCCGGTAGGCCTTGCGATCCAGCGCTGCCAGTTGGAATGCCTTCGCTCTGGCACGCTCGAGCAATTCGCCGCCAGTGGACAGCTCATCGTAGAAGCCCGCCTCCAGCGCTTGCTCGGGCGTCAATATCTGCGCCTGCAATGCGCAGCGATTAAGCCACTGCGGAGCCAGCCGGCGGGCCTGAGGCATGGCGGCGTCAGGCATGGTCATGCCGATGGCCACCTCATTCAGACCAATATTGAAGGCACCCGCCGTACCAATACGGTAGTCGGCCAGCAACAGCATGAACGCCGCCTTGGCCATGGCGTGCCCGGTACTCGCGATTACCACCGGCGCGGGGTAGTCGAGCAGCGCCAGCGTCAGACGGTCACCCGCAGCACGCATGGCGTCGCAGGCCGGGCCACCCGCCGCGATCAACTTGCGGTCATAGCCACCACTGAAGCAGCCGGCTCGCCCATGAATCAGCAGGGCCGCGTCGGTGGCTTGTGCCTCGGCGATGCCAGTGAGCAGATCGTTGAGCATCTGCTCGGACAATGCGTTGACCTTGCCGTCGTCCAGCGCAATCTCAGCGACGCCATTCGCGATCTGCAGCGTCAGCGCACTCATGCCTGCGCCTGGGCGCGGGCTTCGTCGCGCAGCACGCGGCGCAGCAGTTTACCCACTGTGGACTTGGGCAGATCGTCACGGATCTCGATGAAGCTCGGTACCTTGTAGGCGGTCAACTGCTCGCGGCAGTGGGCGATGATGTCGGTTTCAGTCAGCGCGGCGTCATGCAGGCTGACATACAGCTTGATCGCCTCGCCCTTGCGCTCATCCGGAATACCCACGGCGACACATTCGCGAATACCGGGATGACGCATCACCGCATCTTCCACTTCATTGGGATAGACATTGAAACCGGACACCAGAATCATGTCCTTCTTGCGGTCAACCAGCTTGAGGAAGCCTTCTTCATCGATGACGCCGACATCCCCGGTCTTCAACCAGCCATCGGCGGTGATGGTTTCCGCGGTCGCTTCGGGACGCTGCCAGTAGCCCAACATGACCTGCGGGCCGCGGATCAACAATTCACCCGCCTCACCGGCAGGCAGGGCGTTGCCTTCATCATCAACTATCTTCATCTCTGTATCGATCACCGCCTGACCGATATAGCCTTCCTTATAAGGGGTGTTGGCGGTGGAAGCGACCACCACCGGGCAGGTTTCGGTCATGCCAAAGCCTTCCCGTACCACGCTGCCGGTACGCTCAAACCAGCGCTGGGCTACCGCCAGGTTCAGCGGCGCACCGCCGGAGTTGACCCACTTCAGGCGGCTGAAATCGAGACTGTCGAATTTCGGGTGCGCCATCAGCGACACGAACAGCGAGTTGATGCCGGTCAACAGGGTAACGTCATGCCGCTGCATGTCGGCGATCATGCTGTCCAGATCCCGCGGATTGGTGATGATGACGCTGTTGAAACCAGTGAAAACCGAGGCCAGGCAGTTCGCGGTGAAAGCGAAGATATGGTACAGCGGCAACGGCGATACCCGGACTTCATTGCCATATTCAACGTCCCCCGGCCGGATAATGCTGACGGCCTGCAACACGTTGCTCAGCAGATTACGGTGGGTCAGCATGGCGCCCTTGGATACCCCGGTGGTGCCACCGGTGTATTGCAGCACGGCGATGTCATCCAGACCGCGCTCAGGTTCGACTTCAGGCAGTGTCTTGCCCCGGGCCAGAGCCGCCATGAAGCGCGTCACATCGGCTTGATCGCTCTGCTCCTGCGGATTGCGCCAGTCGTCCAGGCTGGTAACAATCAACTGCTCGATCTGGGTATCCGCCTGAATGCTGCGTACCAGCGGCACCAGTTTATCCAACACCACCACGGCGCGGGCGCCGGAGTCGCTGAACTGATGACGGGTTTCCGGGGCGGTGTACTGAGGATTGGTATTGACGATAACCAGTCCAGCTTTCAACGCACCGAAGATGGTCACGACATATTGCAGCAGGTTGGGCAGCTGGATCGCCAAACGATCGCCGGGCTGCAAACCGGCTTCATGCCGCAGATAGCGAGCAAAGGCGTCGGCATGTTCACGTAACGCGGTAAAACTCACTGAGTCCGCGCCACAGGAGAACGCTGGTTTATCGCCATAATCACCACTGGCCTTCTCCAACAGGTCGTACAGGTTGGTATGACCTAGATCGGCCAATTGGCCGGCAACAACGCAGGATTCTGGAGTGGACATCGGAACCTCTTTATTGGACTATTATTTTGCAGTGCGAAACACGGTACCAAAAAGATGCTATTCTATCTGCCGCGGCTACGCAATCATCCGAACAAAACATAACAATCGCTGTGCCAGCGCCTATTTAGCAGCTCCTGCATCGTCGATAATAAGAAAAATCACAGGATGCATTAATCAAGGTACTCACCCTCAATGAATGATAATCAGGCAGAACAACCCACCAAGGACAGAAAATTCGTCGAATCGCTGTCTCGCGGTCTCGAGGTATTGCGGGCTTTCAGCCACGGCTCCGTTGTCATGGGCAACCAGGATATAGCCCGGATCACCGGTCTGCCCAAGCCTACCGTATCGCGTATGACCTATACGCTGACCAAGCTCGGCTATCTGTCCTATTCCCCACAGCTGGAAAAGTACCAGCTCGACTCCGGGGTATTGGCGCTGGGCTATGCCTATGTCTCCAACCTGCGCGTTCGCCAGCTGGCCAAACCCTACCTCGATGAGTTTGCCCGCAACACCAATACTTCCGTGGGCCTGACCTGCCGCGACCGGCTGTCCATGATCTATGTCGAGAACTGCCGTCCCGCCGAAGTGACGTCCCTGCGTATGGATGTCGGCGTGCGCTTACCGCTGGCGACTACCGCCGCCGGCCGCGCTTATCTTGCTGCGATGAAAGAAGAAGAACGCAAGCATGTGATGAGCTCACTGGCAGCGCGCAATCCGGAAGCCTGGCCTGAACTGGAAAAGCAGTTGGAACAGGCTTTCAAGGACTATGCTGAGTATGGCTTCTGCCTGTCGTTGGGTGACTGGGATCGCAACGTCAACGCCGCCGGCGTAGCGCTGCATCTGCAGGACGGCAGCTTGATGGCGCTGACCTGCGGCGCACCAACCTATCTGGTCTCTGAAGATAAGCTCAAGAATCAGTTGGCCCACCAGCTGGCAATTCTGGCCCGGGACATAGAGCGCCTCGGCGTTTAACATCAACGCCCGTTATAACGCATCATTTTGGAAGGGGCATCGACAAGGCTGTGCAAGTTTTGTATTTTGCTATGCGAAACATGATTTCATTATTTCGCACAATGAAACACACCTGCTTGAGATCACAGGAGATACAGCATGTCCGAGGTCGTCACACTGGAACGGCAAGGCGCCGTCGCCATTGTCAGAGTCAATAACCCGCCGGTTAACGCCCTCGGCGTTGCTGTCCGTACAGGGCTGCAGAACAGTTTCAATGCCGCCGAAGCTGACCCTGAGGTCAAGGCCATTGTTTTGGTCTGTGAAGGCAACACCTTCATCGCCGGTGCCGACATCAAGGAATTCGGCAAGCCGCCGCAAGCCCCCGGTCTGCCCGATGTCGTCAATGGCATCGAGGCCGGCAGCAAGCCAAGCGTCGCGGTCATTCACGGTACCGCGCTGGGTGGTGGTCTGGAAGTCGCGCTGAGCTGTCATTTCCGCATCGCCCGCAAGGACGCCAGGGTTGGTCTGCCAGAAGTCAAACTGGGCCTGCTGCCCGGCGCTGGCGGCACCCAGCGTCTGCCCCGCGTGGTTGGCGTAGCCAAGGCGCTGGACATGATCGTCAGTGGCGCACCGATCACTGCGGCTGAAGCCGAGCAACTGGGCGTGGTCGACGAGCTGTTTGAAGGCGACCTGCTGGCCGCCGGCCTGGCTTTCGCTGAGAAGCTGATTGCCGCTGGTCAGGGCCCGCGTCGCACTGGCGAGCGCACCGACAAACTGGAAGGCGTGGATAACGCTGCTCTGGTTGCCGCCAAGCGCGCCGAGATCGAGAAGAAGACTCCTGGTCTGTTCTCCCCCCAGCGTTGTGTTTCCGCGGTCGAAGCGTCCTTCACCCTGCCCCTGGCCGAAGGCCTCAAGCGCGAGCGCGAGCTGTTTGGCGAGTGCCTTGTATCCCCGCAACGTGCGGCACTGGTACATGCCTTCTTTACCGAGCGTCTGGCCTCCAAGGTAGACGGTCTGGCCAAGGATACCCCGGTACGCGAGATCAACACCGCCGCCGTCATCGGTGGTGGCACCATGGGTGTCGGCATCGCCATGTGCTTTGCCAATGCCGGTATTCCAGTGAAGATTCTGGAAATCAGCGAAACCGCCCGCGACCAGGCGATGCAACGCGCCCGTGACACCTACGGCATGAGCGTCAAGCGCGGCAGTCTGACCGAAGCGGCGCTGGAGAAGCGCATGGCATTGGTCAGCGGTGTTACCGATTACGCTGATCTGGCTGAGGCCGATGTGGTGGTCGAAGCCGTATTCGAGGAGATGGGCGTCAAGCAGAAGGTCTTCGAAGCACTGGATGCCAACTGCAAGCCCGGCGCTATCCTGGCCAGCAACACCTCTTCGCTGGATCTGAACCAGATCGCGCTGTTCACCAAGCGCCCCGAAGACGTGGTCGGCCTGCACTTCTTCAGCCCGGCCAACGTCATGCGTCTGCTGGAAGTGGTGCGCGGCGAAAAGACCAGCGATGTCGTATTGGCTACCGCCATGGCGATCGGCAAGAAGCTGAAGAAAGTAGCTGTGCCGGTTGGCGTCTGCGACGGCTTCGTCGGTAACCGCATGGTGTTCCAGTACGGCCGCGAGTCGGAATTCCTGCTGGAAGAAGGCGCCACCCCTGAACAGGTGGACGCCGCGCTGCGCAAGTTCGGCATGGCCATGGGCGCCTTCGCCATGCGCGATCTGTCCGGCCTGGATATCGGCCTGGCCATTCGTACCCGTCAGCGCCAGACCCTGCCAGCGGAATTCAAGCTGCCGACCATTCTCGACAAGATGGCCGCAGCCGGCATGCTCGGTCAGAAGACCGGCAAGGGCTTCTACGTCTACGAGAAGGGCTCGCGCGCTCCGCTGCCCAACCCCGAGCTGCCGGCCATTCTGGAAGCTGCTTCAAAGGAACAGGGCATCGAGCGCCGTGAATTGTCCGATGAGTACATCATCGAGCGCACCATGTATGCACTGATCAACGAAGGGGCAAAAATTCTGGAAGAAGGCATTGCCCAGCGCGCCAGCGATATCGATGTTATCTATATCAACGGCTACGGTTTCCCTGCCCATCAGGGTGGCCCGATGTTCTATGCTGACGCCGTCGGCCTGGATCGCGTATATGCCCGTATCTGTGAATTCCATGAACAGCTCGGAGCTTGGTGGAAGCCCGCTCCGCTGCTGGAAAAACTGGCCAAAGAAGGTCGCAAATTCGCTGATCTCTGAGACTTATCTGCCGGAGTACTTCGCGTACTCCGGCAAGCTGAACAACAACGAGGACCCAACATGGACATCCATTACTCAGCTGAACAACTCGCCTTCCGTGATGAAGTGCGTGCATTCCTCAAACAGGAATTGCCGGCGGATATCGCCAGCAAGGTCAAGCTCGGCAAGCATCTGACCAAGGCCGACCACGAGCGCTGGCAGAAAACTCTGTCCAAGCGTGGCTGGTACGCACCGGGCTGGCCGGTAGAGCACGGCGGCACCGATTGGGGCCCTGTGGAAAAGCACATCTTTGATGAAGAAACCTCCGCCGCTGGCGCACCGCGCACCATTCCTTTCGGTGTAGCCATGGTCGCCCCGGTGATCATCAAGTTCGGTACCGAAGCACAGAAGCAGCAGTACCTGCCGCGCATTCTGTCCGGTGAAGACTGGTGGTGTCAGGGTTACTCCGAGCCGGGTGCCGGTTCTGACCTTGCCTCGCTGAAAACCCGCGCCGTACGCGATGGTGACCATTACGTGGTCAACGGCCAGAAGACCTGGACCACCCTGGGTCAACACGCCAACATGATCTTCTGTCTGGTGCGTACCGATCCGGAAGCCCAGCAGCAGCGTGGCATCTCCTTCCTGCTGATCGACATGGCTACCCCCGGCATCACCGTACGCCCAATCATCACGCTGGACGGCGACCATGAAGTCAACGAAGTGTTCTTCGATGACGTTCGTGTACCGGTCGAGAACCTGGTCGGTGAAGAGAACAAGGGCTGGACCTGCGCCAAGTACCTGCTGACCCATGAGCGTACTGGCCTGGCTGGTATCGGTTCGTCCAAGGCGGCGCTGAGCCACCTGAAGAAGATCGCCGCCAAACAGCAGAAGAACGGCAAGTCACTGCTCGAAGACAGTCTGTTCCGCGCGCAGATCGCTGAAGTGGAAATGTCCCTGATGGCAGCCGAAGTGAGCACCCTGCGTATCGTCGCAGCGGCCTCCGAAGGTGGCGTACCGGGCGCAGAAAGCTCGATTCTGAAGGTACAGGGTACCGAGATTCGCCAGGCTATCACCCACCTTATCCGCAAGGCACTGGGCCCGTACGCCCTGCCGTTCCTGCCGGAAGAGCTGGAAGGCGGGTTTGAAGGCGAGTACCTGGTAGATGACTACGCCGCGGCACCGGCATCGACCTACTTCAACATGCGTAAATTGTCGATCTTCGGCGGATCCAACGAGATCCAGAAGAATATCGTCTCTAAAATGATTCTCGAACTCTGAGGGGGCCGACCATGGACTTCAAATTGACCGAAGAGCAGCAGATGCTGCAGGACACCGCGGCCCGTCTGGTTCGCGACGTTTACACCTTTGAAAAACGCCTCGAGTTCAGCGACAGCGAAGCCGGTTTCAGCACCGACTTCTGGAACCAGCTGGGCGAACTGGGCCTGACGGCCATCCCCTTCGCTGAAGAGCTGGGCGGTTTTGGCGGCAGCGGCGTGGAAACCATGCTGATCATGGAGCAACTGGGCCGTGGTATCTGCCTGGAACCCTACATGGAGTCTGTGGTTCTGGCCGGCGGCCTGATCGGCCAACTGGGCAATGAGCAGCAGAAAGAAGAACTGCTGGGCGCCATCGCCAGCGGCGAACTGCAAGCGGCTGTAGCACTGGACGAGCCAAGCAACCACTACAACCTGGCTGACGTACAGACCACTGCCAAACAAGCCGGCAGCGGCTGGACGTTGAGCGGCCGCAAGGCTGTGGTGATCGGTGGTCATACTGCTGGCAAGATTGTGGTATCTGCCCGCACCGCTGGTGATGTGCGCGATCAGCAGGGCATCAGCCTGTTTATCGTTGACCCGAACAGCGCTGGCGTCAGCCGCCGCGTTTACGCCACCGTTGATGGCCGTAAGGGTTGCGAACTGTTCCTCGACAACGCTGAAGGCGAACTGTTGGGCAGCGCTGGCGATGCCTATGACGCCATGCGCTATCAGAGCGGCCGCGCCATCGCCGCCCTGTGTGGTGAAGCGGTCGGCGCCATGCGCACCGCCTGTGACCTGACCCTGGACTATCTGAAGACCCGCAAGCAGTTTGGCGTGGCGATCGGCAAATTCCAGGTACTGCAGCACCGCATGGTCGACATGATCAGCGAGCTGGAGCGGGCCACTTCCATGGCCATTCTGGCTGCCTGCCTGGCTGATGATGAAGACAGTGCCGAGCGCAGCGCCAAGCTGTCTGCCGCCAAGTTCATCGTCAACCGTGCCGCGCGTTATGTAGCCGAGCAGTGCATCCAGCTGCATGGCGGCATTGCCATGACCTGGGAATACAACGGTGCGCATTACGCCAAGCGCCTGGTCATGATCAGCCACCAGTTCGGTGACGACGATCATCATCTGGAAGCCTACTCCAACCAGCTGGTTGTTGCCTGAGGCAAACACCGGCGTCGGGAAGCAGGAATTTGTCCTGCTTTCCCGACCAATCTGCTGAAAAATTGAGCGCCGAGGTACTATCGGTCGTTAAAAGTGACCGGTATGCTAAGGCCCCCTTAATAAATGTCATGCGCCCCAGTGGCGTTCAAAAAGACTTGCGGAGGACTAACGTCCATGAAAATCCTCGTCGCCGTAAAGCGCGTGGTTGACTACAACGTCAAGGTTCGCGTCAAAGCGGACAACAGCGGTGTCGATCTCGCCAACGTCAAGATGTCCATGAACCCCTTCTGCGAAATCGCCGTGGAAGAAGCCGTACGCCTGAAGGAAAAGGGTGTTGCAACTGAAATTGTTGCGGTCACCGTTGGCCCGACTGCTGCCCAGGAGCAGCTGCGTACCGCTCTGGCACTGGGCGCCGATCGCGCCGTGCTGGTTGAAAGCAACGACGAGCTGAACTCGCTGGCCATCGCCAAGCTGCTCAAGGCCGTCGTCGACAAGGAACAGCCCCAACTGGTCATCCTCGGCAAGCAGGCCATCGACTCCGACAACAACCAGACCGGCCAGATGCTGGCGGCACTGAGCGGCTACGCCCAGGGCACCTTCGCCTCTGCGGTCAATGTGGAAGGCGACCGGGTCAAGGTCACCCGTGAAATCGACGGCGGTCTGCAGACCGTTGATCTGAAGCTGCCGGCCATCGTCACCACTGACCTGCGTCTGAACGAGCCGCGCTACGCCTCCCTGCCGAACATCATGAAGGCCAAGAAGAAGCCGCTGGAAACCCTCAAGCCGGAAGAGCTGGGCGTCAGCACCGCTTCCAGCCTGAGCACCGTCAAGGTTGAAGCCCCGGCTGCCCGCAGCGCTGGCATCAAGGTCAAGACGGTTGACGAGCTGGTCGACAAACTGAAGAACGAAGCCAAGGTGATCTGACATGACGATTCTGGTTATTGCTGAACACAACAACGCCGAACTGAATGCCGCCACCCTGAATACCGTGGCTGCAGCAGTTGCCATCGGTGGCGATATTGAAGTACTGGTTGCCGGTGCCGGTTGCGCCGCAGCAGCTGACGCTGCTGCCAAGATCGCCGGTGTCTCCAAGGTCCTGCTGGCCGACAACGCCGCCTACGCCAACCAGCTGCCGGAGAACATCTCCCTGCTGATCGCCGAGCTGGGCAAAGGCTACAGCCACATCCTGGCCCCGGCCAGCACCAACGGCAAGAACTACCTGCCACGCGTGGCTGCCCTACTGGACGTGGATCAGATCTCCGAGATCATCGCGGTAGAAAGTGCCGACACCTTCAAGCGCCCGATCTACGCCGGTAACGCCATCGCCACCGTCAAGTCCGACGCCGCGATCAAGGTCATCACCGTACGTAGCACCGGCTTTGACGCTGTCGCTGCCGAAGGTGGCAGTGCTGCGGTTGAAGCAGTAGCTGCAGCCCATGACGCTGGTGTGTCCGCCTTTGTTGGCGAAGAACTGGCCAAGTCCGACCGTCCAGAACTGGCCGGTGCCAAGGTCGTGGTCTCCGGTGGTCGCGGCATGCAGAACGGCGAGAACTTCCAGATGCTGTACGACCTGGCTGACAAGCTGGGCGCCGGCGTGGGTGCCTCCCGTGCAGCGGTTGACGCCGGTTTCGTGCCCAACGACATGCAGGTCGGTCAGACCGGCAAGATCGTTGCACCCAGCCTGTACATCGCCGTCGGTATCTCCGGCGCGATCCAGCATCTGGCCGGCATGAAAGACTCCAAGGTGATCGTCGCGATCAACAAGGACGAAGAAGCGCCGATCTTCCAGGTGGCGGATTACGGTCTGGTAGCAGACCTGTTTGAAGCCGTGCCGGAGCTGACTGGCAAGCTGTAAGCAGTCCTGCAGTAAATAGAAAACCCGGCTTCGGCCGGGTTTTTTTATTGCCTGCACCGTCGGGCTATATGACCAGCCTCAGCGAAAATAGCCGTCATTGCGAGGAGCGTAGCGACGCGGCAATCCAGGGACTCGGTACTGGCGTCACGCACTGGATTGCCGCGCCTTCGGCTCGCAATGACGGCGGAGGTAAGGTCCAACTCCGAGCAACGCTGCCCCACTTCCGTCATTGCGAGGAGCGCAGCGACGTGGCAATCCATGGGCTCGGTGCTGGCGTCACGCACTGGATTGCCGCGCCTTCGGCTCGCAATGACGGTGGGGCCGGGGAGCCATACACTGATATTCACGTTATCCAGTCTTCTCCGGCTGTGCTTGCCCCACGCCACCCGCACCCCGTACAGTAAAATCTCAGCCATCCGATCACGAGGTGCCCATGTCCTCCTTCAGCTTTGCCACTACCGCCCGGATACTCTGTGAAACCGGTAGCGCCAGCCGTCTGGCGCAACTCTGCCGCGAGCGGGATGCACAACGGGTGCTTATCGTCACTGACCCGGGCATCACCAAACTGGGCCTGCTGAAGGATGTACTGCCCAACTTCCTCAGCACCGGCATGAGCGTGGAGGTATTTGACCAGGTGATCGCCGACCCACCAGAGAAGGTGGTACTGGCCGCCATCCACCAGGCCCGGGCGATGAATGCGCAGCTGATCATCGGCTTCGGCGGCGGCAGCTCGATGGACGTCGCCAAGCTGGTCGCCCTGCTCGCCCATCCGCACAGTCAGCAGAGCCTGGCTGACGTCTACGGCGTGGATAATGCCAAGGGCCAACGGTTGCCGCTGATCCAGGTGCCGACCACCGCTGGCACCGGCTCGGAGGTCACCCAAATCGCCATCATCACCACCGGCGAAACCACCAAGACCGGTGTGGTATCGCCCCTGTTGCTGCCGGATCTGGCGGTACTGGATGCGGAATTGACTCTCGGTTTGCCACCGGCCGTCACCGCTGCAACCGGGATCGACGCCATGGTGCATGCCATTGAGGCTTACACCAGCAAACTGAAGAAGAACCCGCTGTCGGATATGCTCGCCAGAGAAGCCCTGCGCCTGCTGGCCGGCAATCTGGATGAGGCGGTACACAACGGCAGCAACCGCGAGGCGCGTCAGGCCATGTTGCTTGGCTCATTACTCGCCGGTCAGGCCTTTGCCAATGCCCCGGTGGCGGCGGTACACGCGCTGGCCTATCCGCTGGGCGGGCATTTCCATATTCCCCATGGGCTGTCCAACGCACTGGTGCTGCCCAGCGTGATTGCCTTCAACGCCCCGGCGGCCGAGCCCCTGTACGCCGAACTGGCGCCACTGCTGGTGCCCGACTGTCAGCCCGGGGACGCCGCCAGCCTGACCGATCAACTGATCACCGCCCTGTCCCAGCTCAGCCCCCGCTGCAACCTGCCCAGCCGTCTGCGCGACGCCGGCGTGCCCGAAAACAGCCTGGAAATGCTGGCCAGAGACGCCATGCTGCAACAGCGGCTGCTGGTGAATAACCCGCGTGAAGTAACCGAGGCGGATGCGCTGGCGATCTATCGACAGGCGTATTGACCCGTAGCAGGCATCAACCTGGGGAGGTCTTGGAGGGTCGATCGCGACCCGGTCGAGTTCCATCTCGACCACCGACCCCAAATGGCCGGGATGGAACCCGGCCCTCCAATAATTGCGAGAACCATTGCATGACCACCACCAAACCCCAACGCAGCGACTACCCCTACCTGCACCCCATCACCACGCGCTGGCATGACAACGACCTCTACGGCCATATCAACAACGTTACCTATTACGCTTTTTTCGACAGCGCCGTAAACAGCTGGCTGATCAACGAGGGCGGGCTGGATATCCATCAGGGCGAGCAGGTGGCGTTTGTAGTCAGCTCCGGCTGCGACTACTTTGCACCGGTGGCCTTTCCCGAGCCGATCGAGATTGGCGTGCGGGTGGCAAAACTGGGCAACAGCTCAGTGCACTACGAACTGGCCCTGTTCAAGGAAGGAACGGCCGAAGCCTGCGCCGCCGGCCGCTTCGTGCATGTGTTTGTCGAGCGTGCCAACAACCGCGCCTGCCCCATCCCACCGGGCCCGCGCGCGGCACTGGAGCGGTTGCTGGTCGGCTGATTACTCGAAGGAGCGTTCATCCCACCAGGGGTAGAATGCCGGGCGGTCCTGGCTGGTGCTGAGTTTGAACTCGGGGGCGCGCTTTTCCAGGAAGGAACGCACACCCTCCTTCGCATCCTCCGATTCGCCCATGAAGGCAATCGCCCGGGAGTCGATCTTGTGCGCTTCCATTGGGTGGTCAGCGCCGAGCATGCGCCACATCAGCTGGCGGTTGAGCAGTGCTGACATGGGCGAGGTATTATCCGCAATCTCCCGAGCCAGCTCGTAGGCCGCCGGCAGCAACTCATCCGGTTCGTGGATGCTGCGAATCAATCCGCCCTTGAGCGCTTCCTCGGCGCTGAATACCCGGCCAGTATGGATCCACTCAGCCGCTTGCATCGGCCCAACAAGGCGCGGCAGGAACCAGCTGGAGCAGGCTTCCATGGTGATACCCCGGCGGGCGAAAACAAAGCCGAACTTGGCATGGGTCGAGGCCATGCGGATATCCATCGGCAAAGCCATGGTTATCCCGACGCCCACCGCCGCGCCGTTGAAGGCGCCGATCACCGGCTTGGTGCACTCGAAGATACGCAGGGACACAGTACCGCCACCGTCGCGCAGATCGGCGCCTTCGGGTTGGTCGGTGCGGGTGTGACGGTTGAAGGTATCACCGCCCTTTTCCAGGTCGGCACCGGCGCAGAAGGCCCGGCCGGCACCGGTGACTATGATTACGCGCACGGCATCGTCGGCATCAGCAGCGTCAAAGGCGGCAATCAGCTCGCGACGCATGGGGCCATTGAAGGCATTCATCCGCTCGGGACGATTGAGGGTCAGGGTGAGGATGCCATCCTGTACCTGATAGTCGAGGGTTTCGAATTGCATGGTGACTCCGTAGATTGTTGTTCTGGATGGGAGTCAGTGTAGGTAGCTGCGCCACCGGCGGCCATTACTCTTGGTGGTTGCTATGTAGGACCATAGGCAGAGCAGATAAGCCACCCGTTCGATGACAAGCCGGCCACCCCATCAGCGCACCAGGTCACTCCCGAAACCAGGGGGTGGGCGAATCTCGCGGGAATCGCGCCCCGACAATTCGAATTCCCATGCCGATCAGCGGTGATTCATGCAGCGACGTGGGCGAGGTGGAACTCGCCCCTCCACAGCGGCACATATCCATGGAGGGCCGGGTTCCATCCCGGCCACTGGGGGTAGCCGGCAGCCCCGCGACGTCGAGGTGGAACTCGGCGCTCCCAACCACGAGAGCGGGGGTTCGATCCTGCCATGCTCGAGACTCAATCAACCCGTTCGAACTTCAGGTCCCATACTCCGTGCCCGAGCCTTTCACCGCGTTTCTCGAACTTGGTGACCGGCCGCTCGTCCGGGCGTGGGATGAAGGTGCCGTCTGCAGCCTGGTTGCGATAACCGGGCGCCGCGTTCATTACCTCGAGCATCTGCTCGGCGTAATGCTCCCAGTCGGTGGCCATGTGCAGCACGCCGCCGATCTTCAGCTTGCCCCGTACCAGCTCGGCAAAGGCCGGCTGCACGATGCGCCGCTTGTTGTGCTTCTTCTTGTGCCACGGATCGGGGAAGAACAGCAGCAGGCGATCGAGGCTGGCGTCGGGAATCGCCTGATTCAGCACTTCAATGGCGTCGCAGTCATACACCCGCAGGTTCTGCACACCGGCATTGAGCACGCCATTGAGCAGCGCGCCGACACCGGGGCGGTGCACCTCGATACCGATAAAGTCCTGCTCCGGCGCTGCCTGGGCCATTTCCAACAGGGAATGCCCCATACCGAAGCCGATCTCCAGCGTACGCGGTGCCTGGCGGCCGAACACCTTGTCCAGATCCAGCGCGCCATCGACCAGGTTCAGGCCGAATTGCGGCCAGCCCTTTTCCACACCCCGCTGCTGGCCCTCGGTCATGCGACCGGCACGCATCACGAAGCTGCGAATGGTGCGGTGCGACTGGCCTTCGGTTTCCGGCTGCTGATCCAGCGGCTTTTCACTCACGTCATTCATTTCCGACAAAGGTACCTTCCCAGGGTGAAGAAGCGGCGGCATACAGGCGGCGCGGCATGCGCCCGGCCAGATAGGCGCCACGGCCAGCCAGCACAGCGTGCTTCATGGCTTCGGCCATCAACACCGGCTTCTGCGCACCGGCAATGGCGGTGTTCATCAGCACGCCGGCACAACCCAGCTCCATGGCGATGGTCGCGTCAGACGCCGTACCCACACCGGCATCGACCAGAATCGGCACAGTGGCTTCTTCCAGGATGATGCGCAGGTTGTAGGGGTTGCAGATACCCAGCCCGGAACCGATCAGGCCGGCCAGCGGCATTACCGCCACGCAGCCGATTTCGGCCAGTTGACGGGCAATGATCGGATCGTCGCTGGTATAGACCATGACGTCGAAACCTTCCTTGACCAGCACCTCGGCGGCCTTGATGGTTTCCACCACGTCCGGAAACAGGGTCTTCTGGTCGGCCAGCACTTCCAGCTTGACCAGGTTGCGCCCGTCCAGCAGTTCGCGGGCCAGACGACAGGTGCGCACCGCATCCTCGGCGGTAAAGCAGCCGGCGGTATTGGGCAATATGGTGTAGCGATCCAGTGGAACCACATCGAGCAGGTTGGGCTCGTCAGGATTCTGGCCGATATTGGTGCGGCGGATGGCAACCGTCACGATCTCCGCACCGGAGGCCTCGATCGCTTGCCGGGTTTCTTCCATGTCCTTGTATTTACCGGTACCCACCAAAAGACGGGAACGGTAACGCACGCCTGCGATCTCCAGGGCGTCTTGCTGTATATCTGTCATGGTCTTCTCCGCAGGGCCAGAGTGAGGCCCGTCTGTTGCGCTAGCCGCCACCAATGGCGTGGACGATTTCGACCCGGTCACCGTCGTTCAGACGTGTGTCGGCATACTGGCTACGCGGCACAATCTCCAGATTCAGCTCGATGGCCAGTCGCTTGCCGGTCAATCCCAAGCGCTCGACCAGGTCGGCCAGGCTGATGGAGGAATCGATGGGATGGGCTTCACCATTCAATTTGATCTGCATGAAACAACTCGATGAGGGATGAATCGGTCGGTAATGATAGCGTAAAACAGGGCTTTCTGACCAATGCTCTGCGTGCCAACTCAGGCCGTTACGCGCCAGGCTGCCAATCCAAAACACAACCAGGCAGCCAACAGACAGACCCCACCGATGGGCGTGACTATCCCGACCCGCAAGCCGGCCAGCGTCATCAAGTACAGGCTGCCGGAAAACAGCACCATACCCAGCACAAACAACCCACCGGAGACCTTGAACAGGGTGCTTTGCGGCCAGCGCAACAGCAGCAACGCCACACCGATCAGCGCAGCGGTATGCCATAGCTGATACTGCACGCCGGTCTGGAACACCCCCAGCATCTTTTCCGGCAGTCGCCCGCGCAACGCATGGGCAGCAAAAGCCCCCAGTGCCACACCGGTAAAACCGCTGAATGCCGCCAGCATCAACAGAACTCTGCTCATCATTTTCTCTCCGGGGAATTATTCAGTGGTTCCTTTATACTGCCGCAGATTCTATACCACTGCTGACAGGCCCGGCATTGAAGACAGTTCTGCGCAAGACCGCCAAGTGGCTGCTGATCCTCCTTTTCATCAGCCTGCTCCCCGTGATCCTGTTTCGCTGGGTGCCGGTGCCCGGTTCAATGCTGATGGTCGAGCGCTGGCTGGCAACCCGTGGCGCTGACCAGGCAACCGAGTTCCATCAGCAGTGGGTGCCCTACCGACAGATTCCCGACAACATCAAGATGGCAGTGATTGCCGCCGAAGATCAACGCTTTGCCGAGCACCACGGCTTCGACCTCAAGGCGATCCGCGCGGCCATGCAGCACAACCAGCGCGGCGGCAATCTGCGTGGCGCCAGCACCCTGAGCCAGCAGGTGGCGAAGAACCTGTTTCTCTGGTCAGGCCGCAGCTGGCCGCGCAAGGGCCTGGAAGCCTGGTTTACCCTGGCCATCGAGACCCTGTGGCCGAAGCAGCGCATTCTCGAGGTGTACCTGAACATCGTCGAATGGGATGAAGGCGTATTCGGTATCAACGCCGCCGCCCGGCACCATTTTGCTGTGGCACCGGGAGTATTGTCCGATCAGCAGGCCGCGCAACTGGCCGCGGTGCTACCCAACCCGCGGCGCTGGAGCGCCGCCAGCCCGCCGGCCCATGCGCTACAGCGCAGCGGATGGATCCGCCAGCAGTCCAGGCAACTGGGCGGTGCGCATTATCTGCGGCGAATGGAAGCCGGACGGGACTGGCCGCCATGGCTGAGCCTGACACATTGGCGACAGCGGCTGCAGTAAACCTTCCCGGACAGCGGCGCGACATCATGCAAGCTCACGTGGGTGTCAATTGGCTATATATCGTATATATTTAGATTAGCCAAACCTAATATAAGAGTGTAACGCCCGTTCGTTACCACCCCCAAGGAAGCACATGACATGGATAACGATGATAAACGTCAGCTGAGCCGCCGCACATTCCTGACCCTCAGCGCCCTCGGTGCAGGCGCGGCAATCCTGCCCGTCTCTACCGCCAACGCTGCAGCGGAAAAACTCCGCACCTCCGCACGCATCGTTATTGTCGGCGCCGGTGCCGCCGGTCTGTCGCTGGCCTCGCGCCTGAGCAAGGCTCTGGAGGGCGCCAGCATCACCCTGATCGATGCCCGCCGGGAACACTTCTATCAACCGGGATTCACCCTGGTCGCGTCCGGCATCAAGCCGCAGGACTACCCGGTCTCGCGCACCGCCGATTACGTGCCCAAGGACGTCAGACTGGTTGAGGAGCGGGTCAGCGAGATTGACCCGGAAAGCAATCAGGTGACCACCGAATCCAATACCCGGTTTGATTACGACTACCTGTTCGTCGCCTGCGGCATGGTGCTGGATTACGCTTCCATCGAGGGCATGGATACCAGCCGTATCGGCAGTAACGGCATGGGCAGCTTCTACCATGGCCCGCAGGCGGCACACGCCACCTGGGAAGAAATGTCGCGCTTTGCCGACCGTGGCGGCGTCGGCGTGTTCCACCGCCCCAATACCGAGATGAAGTGCGCCGGTGCGCCGTTGAAATACGCCTTCATCGTCGAGGATTACCTGACCCGCCGCGGCACCCGCAGCCGCTCGGAGGTCATCTACAACTCCAACAACAAGGCGCTGTTCAGCGTGCCCATCGTGTCCGAGAAGGTGCGCATGCTGTATCACCAGCGCGACATCCAGATGAACTACGACCGGGTACTGCAGGCGATTGATCTGGATCGCCGGGTTGCCAGCTTCAGCTCACCGGAGGGCCGGGTTGATCTGGACTACGACTTCATCAACGTCATTCCGCCGATGAAGGCCCCGGATGTGATCCGCAACAGCCCGCTGCCCTGGCAGACCGGCGCCTGGGCCAACGAAGGCTGGATGGAAGTGGATCGCGGCACGCTGCGCCATGCGCGTTATCCCAATGTGTTCGGCGTGGGCGACATTGCCGGGGTGCCCAAGGGCAAGACCGCAGCCAGTGTGAAATGGCAGGTGCCGGTGGCCATTGATCACCTGCTGGCGGATCTCTCCGGCACGACCAGCGACGCGCTGTACACCGGCTATACCTCCTGCCCGATGATTACCCGTCTGGGCCAGGCGATGCTGGTGGAGTTCGATTACGAGAACAACCTGATGCCGTCCTTCCCCGGCCTGATCGCACCGCTGGAAGAGCTCTGGATCAGCTGGGTGATGAAGACCATGGGCCTCAAGCCTACCTATATCAGCATGCTGCGCGGCCGGGCCTGAGGAGAATCCATCATGAATGATCTTGATCCGATTGTACTTTTTGCGGTGTTTATGGAAATGCTCGGCCTGCCGCTGCTGATCTTGCTGGTACTGGGCAGCGTCGTCGGCACCCTGGCCTTTTTCAGCCTGCTGCTGCGCGAGCGCGGCATCGTTGCCCGACGCATGCTCTACAGCCAGGCCACAGGCCTGATCGGCGGCGTGCTGGCACTGGTGCTGATGGCGAAGGTGTCCTCCTCCGGCTTCACCGACGCCGGAGGCCCGGCCGACTGGCTGCTTATAGCCGCGATATTTGGCCTTGGCCTGGTGGGCACGACCATCGTTGTCTACAGTATCAGCGGCTGGGCCAGGGCATTGCGCAGCTGACCGGATGCTCAAGTTCGGCCGCTCACCGCGCAATCCCGGTAGCGGCATACAAGTGGCTGAAAGCTCGTGAGGATGAGGGGAAAGCTGATCTGAACAGATCGGAAAAGGGAGTAACAACAACAGGCGAGGCCGCCAGAGCTGGCGGCCTCGTAGTGCCTTAAGCTGCTTTTTTCGCAGCTTTTTTCAGGCCCTTGATCTTTTTCTCGTGCTTCTCGATCTTGGCTTCGCGCGCCTTGATCTTCTGCTTGATGGATTTGACGTTCTTCTCGGCGGCTTTAACTTTCTTGGACATGGTATGTCTCCTTTCTATTGGGGCGGTTCACTGGGTTCATGCTTCTTGATGAACTTGCGAATGAACTGCCGAATTTCGCGAGCGGCGGTGGTATCCAACTGTTCGCATAACTGCACGAACTGCTCGCGCTCTCCAGTGCTGATACGAATCAGCAGCTGACTGTCCTTCTTGTTGAGTTTCACTTTTCTGGGCTTATCTGACATGTGTGCACTCGCTCAAAAAAATGAATTTCATCCGGAAGGGAATATACATTGTATATACGTTTTGCAGTAAAGCAAGGCCCCTGCCCGCATCATGCAGCACATGATGTCAGTTCACTGCCGGTGAGCATGGTGTGCTGTTTGTGGAACCAGGCGCGCGTTAGTGCCGGGCCAGCCAGTCGCGCAGTTCGCTGGGCAACAAGCCCGTCCAGCGACGTAGTGATCGGCGGAAATTGGCGCGGTCATTGAAGTTGAGATACTCGGCGACCTCTTCACTGGAATAGCCACGACTCTGGTAGAGATCCATGGCCACACTGGCGCGGGCCCGATCCAGCTGGTGCTGGAAGCCCGTGCCGTGCTTGTGCAGTTTGCGTTTGAGCGTGGCCGGGCTCATGCCGAAGGCCTCGGCCACCCCTTCCAGTCGCAGCGGCTGGCGTGCGTGCTGCACAAGATAGTCATGCAGGCCATCCAGCAGACTGCGCGGTGCTGGCAGAACCAGCAGCATGGCCAGCCCTTCCTGTTCGGCGACCTGCCCGGCAGTGACCGAGGCGCTGGCCCATGGCTGATGCAGGTAACTGCGCGGCAGACACATCTGATTCAGTGGACAGGCAAAGCGCAATTCCTCACCCAGATGCACCCAATACTGCTCGATATAACGCGGCTGGTCGTGGGCCAGATGGAATACCCATGGCAACCGCTGCCCGGACAGCCACTGGCTCATGCCGGTCACCGCCGCCATGCTCGCCTCGATAAGAAATATGCCCTGCGCGTCAGCGCCAAAGCTGTCGCCCCACTCCAGCCAGACATGCTGTTCATCTATGCGCAGCCGCAGCCGCAGCAATGGCCAGAGCAAGGGCTGCAGACGCACCAGCCGCTCCAGCGCTTCCAGCAGAGTGGCCGCATGCCGCAGGGCATGACTGGCTGCGCCGTAATGCCCGGGCAACCACTGTTGACCAATCAGGAAGCTGGTGTCATCGGCCGGCAGTTGCTGCTGAAGGTTGCTGATCAGGCGCAGAAACTGCTGCGGGCTGGTCACGCGATTACCGGCGAGAATGTCCTCGTGAAAAAGCCCGGTACCCTGCAACAAACGGTGGGCATTCACCCCCCGACTCAGGGCCAGATCGATCAGGCTGGCGGGCTGATAGTGCGCAGGGATAAAGCGCGTATCGCATTCCAGCCAGGTGGCAGCCCACTCAAGCTTATCCATAGCGCACCGTCAGGCTCTGTTTGGCGCGGGCCATGGTGATGTTCAGCCGTTGCAGCAGGGTCTGTGCATCCTCGTCCCGGGCCATCAATGCAACCACGCTGGCCGATAGCTCCACGCGCTCGCCCTGGCGGCTGGTCTTGTAGGCCAGGCTGCGCACCGCCTGTTCCAGTTCACCGGCCAGTACCTGTGCCTGGCGCTCACCTGTGTGCGGCAGAATCACCACGAAGCGATCACCCGCCAGCCGGCATAGCAGGTCATGGGGACGCAAATTGAGGAGCATCAGCTGGGTCAGCACCTGCAGCAGCCGATCACCCTCGGCATGCCCATATTCTCGATTAACCCGGGAGAAATCATCCATATCCAGCATGATCAAGGAGACAGGCTGCTTTTCGGCTGCCGCTTCAGCCAGTGCCATTTGTAACTGCGCCCGCAGATAATTGGCATCCCCCAGCGGGGTCAGCTTGTCGAACTGGCGATGCTCACGGAACAGCCGCTCGCGGTTACGCATCTGCTCGTTGATCACCAACTGCTCCTGATGCCAGTGGTAAATGCCCAGCGTCATCAGGATGAAGCCGATCGGCATGGGCCCTGACTCAAGCCAGCCATCCCAGGTTACGGCTTCAGGTAACGCAATGAACTCATCGACACTGTCCATGAACACACTGAAGAACAGACAAGCCAGGCCCATGAACAGCAGGTTGGTGACATAGCCAGCCGGTCGGCTCTTGAGCAACAGCCCAAGCCACGTCAGCAGCAGCACGGCCGAGCCCCCTTCACCGGCAATATCCAGCCAGTCCCAGGCCGCCATCGGCTTGACCTCTCCAGCCAACAGATGCAACAGCAACCCGGCATTAGCCGCGACCAGCAGCAACATCAGCTTGATTCGATGGGTAGCAAACATGGATTTCATGGCAGTTCTCCTTACTGCCGGTCAGCTAAGGAAACGCTGCATAAATCCACCAACGCTACCTGATCGGGTAGAATCCAATAATTCCGACCTCATCTGATAGAGTCCCCAAATGAAGCAGATCTCCTTCGCCCAGGCAGAGCATCAGCACAAGA
>Ga0265293_10002238_pt1 | contig 39550 bp, 39 predicted proteins | sample Munlanlewell138R_FD_192505 | JGI IMG/M metagenome (GOLD analysis project Ga0265293, IMG submission 192505) | Leachate microbial communities from a municipal landfill in Southern Ontario, Canada - Leachate well 138R | ecosystem: Engineered > Solid waste > Landfill > Unclassified | place: Canada... | reverse complement strand
CCTTCAGTGCGCCGGACCCCAGCGCCACCAGCACCAGCCCGACGCCCACCCCGGACATGCCGGGCAGCACCGCCAGCGCGATGTGCCCGGCCATCACCACGATCCCGCCGTAGAACACCGTGCGTTCCATGCCGAGCACCCGGTCGGCGATCCAGCCGCCCAGCACGGTGGACAGGTAGACCAGCCCGCCGTAGGCCCCGACGATGCCCGTGGCAGTGCTCTGCGCCAGGCCCAGGCCACCGTCGGTGACCGAGTAGTACAGGTAGTAGCCGAGGATGGTCAGCATTCCGTAGAACGAGAACCGTTCCCACAGTTCGACGCCGAACAGGTTGGTCAGGCCGATGGGATGCCCGAATACCGTGCGGCCCTGCTGCTCGGAGGAGATGTCGGCGGTAGACATGGACACACCCTTGCACTCCGGGTGCCGCATCGGCGGCGAATCCGTCAGGCAAAGTGGCCGTCGGGGCGCACCAGGCCCATGTCGGTCTCGACGTGCGCTCCGGTGCGCAGTCGCTCGAAGAGCGTTCCCCCGTCGGGTAGGGACAGGTTCGGCGCGCGCTGACCCGTGGTGTAGGCGACGCTGAGGCCCGAGAGCCGGCCCGCCAGAAATCTCGACACGTCGGGCACTGTCGCGATGAGTTCGCTGACCACGGTCCGTAAGGCGTCGCCCTCGGGGCTGAAGGCGGTCATGAGGGCCGTCTGCGCCCGGGTGTGTTCCAGCAGATCAACACCGATCGGACGGCGTTCCCGCTCGTAGCTGTCCAGGAGTGAACTGGCGGCCTTGCCGGTGGCGACGCCGGCAAGTTTCCAGCCCAGATTGTGCGCGTCCTGGATGCCGACGTTCATGCCCACTCCGCCGGCGGGGAAATGCATATGGGCGGCGTCCCCGGCCAGCAGGACGTTTCCCCGTCGGTAGGACGTCGCTTGGCGAGTCTCGTTGCTGAACCGCGACAGCCAGACCGCGTCGCGCATCCCGAAGTCGGTACCGGCGATGCGGCGCACCGTTTCCCGCAGGACGTCGAGGGTGAGTTCTCCCGGGTATGCGGATTGGTTGCTCGCGGGATCGCTGCCCACCAATCTGTGCAGGCCGCCGGGTAGCGGTACGACCATCACGAAGCCCTCGGTGTTGCGCACCGTCGTACCGAGTTGGGACGGAGGGGCGTCCAGCACCACGTCACCCAGCCAACCCCACGTAGTGGCCTCGGTTCCGCAGAACTCGATCCCGGCAGCCTCACGGACCACGCTGCGGGTGCCATCGCAGCCCACGACAAAGGCCGCGTCGACCCTCTCTCCGCTGCTCAACCTGACACCCTCGGCTGTTAACGAGGTGACCCGGCAGCCGCGGCGAATGACCGCACCGAGGTCGCGTGCTCGCCGTTCGAGCAGTTCTTCCGTACGGGCCTGCGGCACCGCAAGAGTGAACGAGTACGGCGTCTCGAGCACCGAAAAGTCCATCCGGTCGGGCAATCCGGCGAAGTGGCCGTTGGGGATGCGGATCCCCTCGGCCACGAACGGGTCCGCCACTCCGCGGCTGTCGAGGATTTCGATGGTGCGGGGGTGGATGGTCAGAGCCTTCGAGTGGGGATTGCGGTGCTCGCGCTCCTCCAGCACCGTGACGGTGGCGCCCCCGAGGCGCAGTTCCCCCGCCAGCCACAATCCCGTCGGCCCCGCTCCGACCACAACAACATCGCTCATTTCGACTCCATTGATCACTGACCAAGAACTTTGGGACCCATTACACTGGGTCAGTGACCAAGGGTCAAGCGCAGGTGATTCAGGCGGCCCTGCAGGTCCTGAACGACCAGGGCTATGCCGGCGTCTCCCTGAGAGCGGTCGCACGTCAGATGGGCGTGCGCATGAACACCGTTGTCTGGCACGTCAAAAGCAAGAAGCGGCTTGATGAGCTGATGGCGGACGCCATCGTTGCCTGTGTCTCGCTGGAGGGGCTCCCAGACCACTGGCAGGAGCGCGCTGCGGAGCTGGCCCGCCGTTACCGACGCGCTCTGTTGGCATATCGAGATGGCGCGAGCGTGGTCGTGGGCACCTACGCGGCGGAACCCGCCACCCTGGCCGTCGCCGATGCCCTCACCGGCGCCTTCCTTGACGGCGGTTTCACCGAGCAAGAAGCCGCCTGGACGTGTTGGTGTGTCGCCTACCTGACGTTAGGGCTCTGCCAGGAAGAGCAGGCCCTACCCAGGGCGCCGGTTCCCGAGTCTGAATCCGGGCATCTCGGCGCCCTACACCGCACCTGGCCCTTCGTGCAGGACGGGTCTTTCGACGAGCGATTCGACTACGGCATAGCGAAGCTCATCGCACGCTGAGTTCCGGTGCAGACCGACGAGGCACCCGACGCTCGGCGAACGAGAAAGGACGCGTACCCGCGGTGCGGATACGCGTCCCTCGGACCGGAGTGCGGTCAGTCGTTCCCCGGTCAGTCGTTCCCCGGGTCAGTCGTCCCAGTACGTATCGGTCCAGTCGTCGTGGCTCTGGTAGCTCACGTCGTCCCAGTAGGTGTCGGTCCAGTCGTCGTTCATGGCGGCGAACCCGACCTGCGGGGCGTCGACACTGAGCGGGGCCTCGATGCTCGCGATGCCGGCAGTCGGGGCCGGGGCGACCGCCGCCCCGGCGGCACCGGCGCCGACGATGCCGAGACCGGTCAGGGCCACACCGACCGTGACGACTTTCCAGTGGGCTGGGCGTTGCATAGTGCTCTCCTGTTCGGCAGGGGTTTCTTTCTTACAGTTCAACTATCGGTCGCGAAGATGAGGGGCGCGGGAGCCGAAGATGAGTGTGTTCTCATGCTCGACAACCAGCGCTGCGCCAGCTCGAGGCGCTCCCGGGTGCGCTGCGCCCAGCCGTCGCGCTGGGTCCGGAACGGGCCGGTGGCCAGACCGAACACCACCGCGGCGGTGCGCACCGCGAGATCCTCGGCGTCGGCGTGATCCCGGGCGTGGGCGAGGATCTCGGCGCCGTAGGCCGCCGCGCGCGGCGTGCGCAGCCCGAACACCGACAGGTGCCCGAGCAGGTTGGCCCATTCGTCGACCCGCTCGCCGGGGCCCGCGGAGTCGACGTCGATGACGCCGCTGATGCGGCCGTGCTCGATCAGCAGTTGCGCCTCGTAGAAGTCGCCGTGCACCGGCACCACGGGGCCGGCGGGTTGGTCTGCCGCCGAACGCAATTGGTCGGCCACCGAGTTGCGGAGCCGCTCGGGCACCGCCGGGTTGGCCGCGGTGGTCAGCTCCAGCACGCGCGCCGAGTCCTCGATGCGCCGCAGATGGCCGCGGCCCGTGGGCAATTCGAGCAGCGTGGCCGGCAGCGCGTCCAGGGTGTCCTGCAGCTCCTGCGGTGACGGGATCGCCGCGTCGGTGGCGAGCAGTTCGCGCAGCACGGTGCCCGGCGCCTCGGGCAGCACGATGAGACCCCGCTCGTCGGCGGCCACGACGGGCGGCACCGGCAGTGTGGCCCCGAGGAGTCGGTGCCGCAGCTGCAGTTCGGCCACCAGCGCGGGGCGCACCACCTTCACGAACCAGCGCGGACCCCCGCTCGCCGAGCCGATCTCGAGCACGGCGCGCTGCCCGGGCCGGTAGGCGCGCACCGAGATGCGCGGCGCCGGCGGCACCGTCAGGCCGGCGGTCGCCAGCAGTTCGGCGAGGCGGGCCGGGTGGGCGGCCACCGCCATGCCGGGCAGGGCGGGGTCCTGGGGCCAGCGCCACACCCCCACCTCGACCGGTGTGCCCGCGAACTCGCCGGCCAGCACCGCGGCGCCGGCCGGGATGCGATCGCCGGTCGCGGCGACGAACACCTCGCCGCGCACACTGCCGTCGGCCCGTCGCACGTCGGCGACGTAGCGCACCCGGACCCCGCCGGTCGGCGCGACGTGAGCGTCGGCGACCCGCAGCGCCGTGAGGCCCGCGTCGTACTCACCGGCGGCGGCCGCCAGGATGTTGGCGGCGTCCGGCCCCAGCAGCAGATCCAGGGCGGGCACAGACATATCGACCACCATGCCCGGCCCCCGGGAGCGCGACATGAGACCCAGATGAGAGGGCTCTCATGTGCGGGGGCGGCCCCGTCAGGAACGTCCCGGGCTGGTTCCCATCAGGAACAATTCGGAACCCATCGCCGCGGCGCAGAAGGTGAACACGATCGCCAGGGCCACGACGTCGCGGCGGCGGAGCCGCCCCTTGCTCGCCGAGAACTGGCCCGTGCCGCCGCGGGCGGTGATCGCGTCGCCCATCTCGTCGCCGCGGCGCAGGGCGGCGGTGATGGCCGCCGCCAGCAGGTCGACGATCTCGAAGCCGAGCCGGCGCAGCCGCATCCGCCGCGGGAAGTGCGGCCGGGGCCGCAGCTTGCGGGCCGCGTAGAGCACCCGGAACTCGTCGAGCAGCATGGGGAACGAGCGCAACGCGAGCGCAGTGGCCACCGCCCAGTCGTCGACGGGGATGCGCAGCACCTTGAACGGACGGCCCAACGTCGCGATGGCCGGCGCGATGTCGGAGACATTCGTCGTCCACGACACCAACATGCACAGGCCCAGCAGCGTCACCGCCAGCAAGGTGATGCGGGTGAAGTTCAACAGCCCGCCCAGACCCAGTTCGACCGAGCCGACGGTGATTTCGGGACTGCCCGCACCCAGGGCCGCGGTCAGCGCCCCGAAGGCCAACAGCAGCCACAACCACCACGGGATGGTGGGCAGCACGCCGCGGCTGATGCGCGCCAACCGGAGCGCCACCAGCACCAGCACGCCCGCCCCGAGGATGGGCACCCAACCGGGGAAGAACGTGAGCAGCACCGACAGCGTGAAGACCACGAGCAGCTTGGTGCCGGCCCACAACTCGTGGATGGGCGACGTCCCGGGCACCGGGCGCAGCAGGACGACGGGGCGTCGCTGACGTTTCGTCGGTGCCGTCATGACAGTTCCTTCGCCGATTCCGCCGCGGATTCCAGCACGCCGTCCTTGAGATGCAGGGTGCGCGGGCACAGTCCGGCCAGGCCCTCGAAGTCGTGCGAGATCACCACCACCGTCAGGCCGGTCTCGCGGCGCAACTCCTCGAGCAGCACCAGCAGGTTGCGCTGGTTGGCGGCGTCGACCCCGGCCAGCGGCTCGTCGAGGATCAGCACCCGCGGCGAGCGCGCGAGTAGGCCCGCGAGCACCACCCGGCGCATCTGCCCGCCGGAGAGCTGGTCGATGCGTCGGCGCGCCAGGGCAGCGTCGAGGCCGACCCGAGCCAGCGCCGCCACCACCCGGTCGTGGTCGTCGGGCGGGAACCCCGCCGCCGAGGCCACCTCGAGGTCCACCCGAGGCCGCAGCAACTGCAGGCGGGCGGCTTGGAACGCGACCGCCACCTCACCGGACTGGTCGGCTGCGGGCTTGCCGTCCACCCGCACCGCGCCGGTGGTCGGGGTGATCAGGCCGGCCATGATCCAGGCCAGCGTCGACTTGCCGGAGCCGTTGCCGCCGTGGATGAGCACGCCGTCGCCCTCGTGCACGGTGAAGCTGATGTCGCGCAAGGCCATCTTGGCCCACGGCGTACCCGCCCCGTATTCGTGACTGACCCGGTCGAACTCGATGACCGGGGTGGCGCCGCCGTGGTCGACGGCGCCGGTGGCGCTGGGCACGACGGCCGTGCCGACCATCTCGGTGTTGTCCCGGGATTCCGACAGGCTCACGACGCGGTTGGCCGACGCGGCCTCCCCGGCGTAGTGGGTGATCTGCAGGACGCTCATCGGGTGCCGCCGGGTCAGCCCGGAGAGCACCTCGAGCAGCGCGTCGCGGCCGGCCTGATCGACCATCGAGGTGACCTCGTCGGCGATCAACAGCGACGGGTTACGGGCCAGCGCGCCGGCGACGGCCAGGCGCTGCAGCTCGCCGCCGGACAGTCCGCCGGTGTCGCGCTCCCCCATGCCGGTCAGACCGACCTCGTCGAGCAGGGCGTCGACGTCGACCTCGCGGCCCGGCGGCAGCCCCCACACCACGTCGTCGGCGACCCGGGTCCCCAGCACCTGACTTTCGGGATGCTGCAACACCACCGACGTCCCCTTGGCCTCGCCGAGCGCCACCGCGCCCGGCCGCGACACGGTCCCGGAGGTGGGTTCGCGGCCGGCGAGCAGCAGCATCAGGGTGGTCTTGCCGGAACCGTTGGCGCCGGTGACGGCGATGTGTTCGCCCACGTCGATGTCCAGGTCGATGGGCGACAGCGCGTCGTGCTCGGCGCCGGGATAGCGGAACCGGACGTCGCGCAGCTGCACGGGCAACGGGCCGGGGGTACCGGGCCCGGGGGCCTCGAGCTTGTGCACGTCGGGGATGCCGCGGAGCTGTTCGAGCACCCGCGACAGCACCCACCACCCGATCAGCGAGGTGAACATGATGGACCACACCGCGTAGCCGATCACCAGCAGCGGCCAGTACCGCAGGCCCCACTCCACCACGTCGCGGATCGGATCCGCCGTGGCGGCCAGCCCGTCGCCCAGCCAGGTGAACGGCGGCACCCCCAGCCAGTCCGTGAACCGGGCCGCGGACTCGTTGAAGCGGGCCAGGCCGGTGGCGTTGGCGGTGATGGTGTCGAAGATCAGCACCCGCAGCCGGGACAGCCCCAGCAACGCCACCACCACGAACAGGCCGAATGCCAGACCGGCGATCATGCTGGTGCCCAGCACGGTCAGCACACCGCGCCCCTTGCGTTTGACGATGCCGGTGAGCCCACCGATATAGGCGCAGATCATGACGGTCATGAAGCCGCCGAGGCCGGCCACCAGGAAGGCGATCGCGCCGCCGGCGAAGGCCGCGGAGATCAGCGCCCGCAGCCGGTAGCGGTAGGCCAGCAGCCCCATCGGCACCATGCCGAGCAGGGCAACGCTCTGCGCAAAGGGCACGACGACGGCGATCACCGCGCACGCCGCGGACAGCGCGGCCATGACGGAGGCCTGGGCCATCTCGGTGGGGCGCAACGAACCGGCCCGCGCAGGACGGGGTGCGGGCCGGGTTGCGGTCATTTCACGATTCTGCCAGGGCCGCGGCGCTGCGCCCGGAGACGGGTTGATTTACATAGCAAAGCTATCTAATGTGGGGGGGATGTCGTCGCCAAGCAGCGAGCTCGGGGTGGAACTGCTGTCCGTCGTGGCCCGGTTCAACCGGATGGCCACCCAGCGCAGCCGACCGCCGCTGCCGTGGGCCCAGGCCCGGCTGCTGTCCATGATCGACGAATCCGGCGAGGCGCGCATCTCGGACCTGGCCCAGCGCGACAACTGCTCGCAGCCGACCATGACCACCCAGGTCCGCCGCCTGGAGCAGGCCGGGTTGGCCACCCGGACCCAGGACCCCTCCGATGCCCGCGCGGTGTTGATCCGCATCACCGACCGGGGCGTGCGGACATTGCAGCAGGTGCGCGCCGACCGGGCCGCGGTGGTCGACCCCCTGCTCGCGGCCCTCGACGAGGCCGACCGGGAGGTGCTGGAGTCCGCCGTCGGGGTGTTCCGCCGGCTGCTCGAGGCTGGGTCTGCCGGGGCTACTGCCTCTGCCGCGTCTGCCGCGTCTGCCGCGTCTGCCGCGTCTGCCGCCGAGAAGTAGCTGCCGTACACGTTTCCCCAGGACGGGGTGTCATTTAGCTTCTTCTCGGCGCGGGGTGGTGCGCGGGGTGGGGTCAGCCAGGCCAACCCCGAGCGCGCAGCACCTTCTCCGCACGCGCGACGATGCGCTCCGGGTACCGCATGTGCTCGGCCACCACCCGCACGATCCGCCAGCCCATGTCATCGAAGAACTCCAGCCGGCTGATGTCCCCGCCGTACTGGCGCGGGTCCTCCCAGTGCTGGGCCCCGTCGTACTCCACCCCGACCTTCCACTGCGACCAGCCCATGTCGATGCGCCGGCGTCCGACCTTGATCTGCGTGGCCGGTCTCGGCAGCCCGCCGTCGACGAGTATCAGCCGGACCCGGGTTTCCTGGGGCGACTCGGCCCCGTTGTCCGCGACCTCGAGGACTCGACGCAGCCGACGGATGTGTCGCGCGCCCGGGTACCGCTCGGCGATCACCGCAACGTCCTTGGGTTCGACACGCGTCGCGTTGAGGAGCGCGTCCACGCGGATGATGCCCTTCTCGAAGGGCAGGTGTCGGCCCAGGTCATAGGCGGTGCGCTCGACGCTGGTGCACTGGATCCCACGACGCCACACGATCTCGTCGGGTTGCACTTCTCCCGAATGCACCACGATTCCCGGACCAGCCCGGAAATGCGTGCCGACGACTTCGACGGGACTGTCCTCCGGAATCCACCGGGAATTGTGGAGCGCCGCGGCCGACAATCCTGCCAGCACCGCGCGTTCGCCGGAGGCCAGCCAGGCCGCAACGGCCCGATCGGTCGGCGTCAGGACCGCGCCGTTGCGCACGTACACGTTGCGAAAAACCTTGGTATGGCTGCGCATCAGCTCCCGGCGGGTGAGTTCGCCCGAGGCCAGCGCCTCGCTGGCGAGCACAAAGTTCGGCATGGCGCAGATGCTGCAAGGATCGGCGGCCTCTCGCTATTCAGGCTGTGGATAACCGCCGAGAAGTAGCTGCCGTACACGTTTCCCCAGGACGGGGTGTCACTTGGCTTCTTCTCGGCGCGGGCCCGACAGCAACAGGAACTGCGTCACCTGGGCGGGATTGAAGTTGTCGTCGCTGACCAGGACCACCGACTTGTCCGGGCCCAGCGCGATGCCCTCGATGTTGTCCAGCGGCACCGGCCCGCCGGCCGCGCTCAGGTCGGCCACCAGGGTCTTGGTCATCGGCACCACGTCGGCGGACAGCACCTCGGCGTCCAAAGTGTCGGTCGCCGCGCCGATCTCGGCCCGGAACAGCCGGATCGTCGGCCCCGGCCCACCGGCGCGCTCGATGGTCAGCAGCGACGTCTCCGACAGCGCCACCATGCCCGAGAGCCCGTTGGACCGCCCGGCCGGCGCCGGCTCCAACCGATAGGCGTACTGCGCGACGGGTTTTCGGGCCTCGACATCGAACACGGTGATGCGGGTCAGCGCGGGCGGATCCTCGTAGAGCGGCTCCTCCAGCCCGGCGAACAGCGACCCACCGCCGGGACTCAGCGCCAGCCCCTCGAGCCCGTTGTTCGCCCCGATCCCCCGGTCCTGCTCCGGGGCCACCACGAAATTGGGCGGCAGCACGAACTCGCCGACCGCGCGGCCGTCGAGACCGGCGATGCGGATCCACGGCTGCAGCACGGGCGCAGCGTCGCCGCCGGGCCGCCCACCCTCGGTCGACCAGTACAACCGCCCCCGCGCCGCGTCGACCGCCAGCCCCTCGGCGTCGGCGGCACCGGCCCCGGCCAGCGGGTGCATGCCGGTGAATCCCACGTCGCCGAACTTGTTGTCCAGCACGGGCAGAGCCACGGTGTAGAACCGCACCGGCCCGTGCTCGGCCTTGTCGTCGCTGAGCACGTAGTAGCGGTCCTCGCCGGGGTGGTAGCTGATCGCCGAGAGTCCGCCGATCACGGTGCCGTCGAACACCTCGCCGTGCGGGATCGTCACCTGGTCCAGGTAGCGCAGTTCCGCGCCGGCGGCCGGGGCGCAGGCCAGCGCCACCGCGGCAACCAGCGCCACGACGCGCAGCACTCAGACGACCTGACCCACGAGCAGCCCGACGACGTAGGTCGCGCCGATGGCTATCGCCCCGAACACCAACTGGCGTGCCCCGCCGAACCACAGCGGTTGCTTGGTGAAGTGCGCGGCCGTCGCCCCGGCGATGATCAGCCCGACACCGCCGCAGATCAGGCCGGCGGTCAGCGATGCGTAGCCCAGCAGGTACGGGATGAGCGGGATGATCGCGCCGATGCAGAACATCAGGAACGACGACACGGCGGCCAGCCGCGGCGAGGGTTTTTCGGTGGGGTCGACGCCGAGTTCGGTGACCAGGTGCACGCGCAGCGCCTGACGCTTGTCGCGGTGCAGTTCGGCGGCGGCGCGCTGCGCGGTGTCCGCCGAGAGCCCCATCTCCTGGAAGGCCACCGTCATCTCGCGCTGCTCGGCCTCCGGGAACAGCTTGAACGCCCGCTTCTCGACGCGCACCTCCGCGTCGATCTGCTCGTTGGCGGTGGTCACCGAGGTGTACTCGCCCAGCGCCATGGAGAACGCCCCGGCCAGCAGACCCGCCACCCCGGCCAGGACCACCGCGCTGGAATCGGCGCCGGCGGCCACGCCCGCGATCAGCGCGGTGTTGCTGACCAGTCCGTCCATCGCCCCGAACGTCGCGGCCCGCAGCCAGCCCCCGGTCACGTCGGGATGCTCGTGATCGAAATCATGCGGCAGACGTCTCGGCATACCCGCGATTCAACGCCAGCCCCGTGACGGGCCTCAACTCAGGCTTGCCTGGGTTGCCGGAGACACGTTTGCCGTCCACCTTCAAGGGCTACGGTCGAATTATGACGACAACCGCGGAGCATTTGCAGAACACCCTCGACGGCCGGTGGCGCGACGTGAAGAACCGCATGCGCGCGGAACTGTCCAAGGACGTCTTCCGGCCGCACTACACGCCCAACACGGTGATCGCGCGGACCAAGGTCGCCGAGCAGCTCAAGATCATGGCGGCCGCCGGGGCCGCCGAGGACGGCTTCAAGAAGGAGCACGGCGGCAACGGCGACGTCGGCGCGGCCGTCACGCAGATCGAGATGCTGGCCATGAGCGACCTGTCGCTGATGGTCAAGGCGGGGGTGCAGTGGGGACTGTTCGGCGGTGCCATCGAGAACCTGGGCACCGAACGCCACCACGAGGCCTACGTCAAGAAGCTCATCGACCTGGACCTGCTCGGCTGTTTCGCGATGACCGAGACCGGCCACGGCTCCGACGTGCAGTCGCTGGAGACCACCGCCACCTACGACCCGGCGACCGAAGAGTTCGTCATCCATTCGCCGACTCCGAGCGCGCGCAAGGACTACATCGGCGGGGCCGCCGAAACCGCCCGCGTCGCCACGGTTTTCGCGCAGCTGATCACCCCCGACGGTGAAGGCCACGGCGTGCACTGTCTCGTCGTGCCCATCCGCGACGAGGACGGCAACGACCTGCCGGGCATCACCACCTCGGACTGCCACTACAAGGGCGGACTGCCCGGGGTGGACAACGGCCGAATCGTGTTCGACCAGGTGCGGGTGCCGCGGGAGAACCTGCTCAACAAGTACGCCGACGTCTCCCCCGACGGCACCTACAGCTCGCCGATCGAGAGCACCGGCCGGCGTTTCTTCACCATGCTGGGCACGCTGATCCGCGGTCGGGTCACCGTCGGGGGCAGCGCGGCCGCCGCCGCGCGGGTGGCCCTCGACATCGCCACCCGGTATGGCCTGCAGCGCAAGCAGTTCGACGACCCGGACACCGGCGAAGAGGTGGTCATCATGGACTACCTGGTGCACCAACGCCGGCTGCTGCCGCTGATCGCCGAGTCCTACGCGCTGCAGTTCGCCCAGAACGAGCTGGTGGCCAAGTGCCACGAGCTGCAGATCGCCGACGACCCGGACCCCGAGGAGCAGCGGGAGCTCGAGTCGCGCGCGGCCGGGTTGAAGGCCGCCAACACCTGGCACGCCACCCGCGCCATCCAGGAGGCCCGCGAGGCGTGCGGCGGCGCCGGCTACATGGCGGAGAACCGGTTGATCGCCCTGAAGGCCGACACCGACGTCTTCACCACCTTCGAGGGTGACAACCACGTGCTGACCCAGCTGGTGGCCAAGCAGTTGCTGACCGCCTACGCCGACGACATCAAGGGCATGAGCCCGGTGGAGTGGGTGCGCTTCGCCGCCAACTTCGCCGGCGAGCGCGTGCTCAAGCGCACCGCGGCGGAGACCATCATCCAGACCATTCTCGACACCCGGCAGGACAACGAGGAGGAGGGCAGCCTGTTCAACCGCGGCACCCAGGTCCAGATGTTCGAAGACCGCGAGGAGTACATGCTGGCCTCGGTGGCCCGTCGGCTCCAGGGCAAGGCCAAGGAGATGTCGGCGTTCGACGCGTTCAACGCCGTGCAGGACCACGTGCTGCACGCCGCGCAGGCGCACATCGACCGGGTGATCCTCGAGGCGTTCGTCGCCGGCATCGACGCGTGTGAGGATGACGAGGCCCGCGAGATCCTCGGCATGGTGTGTGACCTGTACGCGCTCAGCGTGATCGACAAGGACAAGGCCTGGTGGATCGAGCACCGCTACCTGTCCACCGAACGCGCCAAGGCCGTCACCCGCGGCATCAACGACCGGTGCCGTCGGCTGCGCCCGCACGCCGAACTTCTGGTCGACGGGTTCGGGATTCCGGAACAGTGCCGGTACACGGAGATGCTGCATCCGGAGAAGCTCGCCGAACAGGTGGCGGACGGAGCTTAGAGAAGAGAAGCTCCCCCGGATGGATTCGAACCATCAACCGCCCGATTAACAGTCGGGTGCTCTGCCATTGAGCTACAGGGGATTGACCGAAGCAAGACTCTAGCGCACAGATTACCGAGGGCAAGAATCGTGCTGGTGACGCGGGTCGTCGGGGCCCGGGCGCGGGCACCCGTCGGCGCGTCCGGCGATCATGAGGCAGGATGGGGAGGTCCGCCCATCGCGTTCTTGGAGGCCCGCTTTGTTAGGTGTTCTGACCGTCCTCGGAGTCGGCTATGTGCTGGGCGCCAAGGCCGGCCGGAAACGCTACGACCAGATCGTCGGGACCTATCGGGCCGTCACCGCGCATCCGGCCACCAAGTCGATGATCGATGCAGGACGACGCAAGATCGCCGAACGGGTCTCCCCCGACCCGTCGATGGTGAAGCTGACCGAGATCGACAGTCAGACCACGGTGATCGAGCCGGATCCGCGCGCCTGATCAGCCGAGCGGGATGTCGATCGAGCGGCCCGGCAGCAGTGGCCCGGTCTCGACGCCCCAGCCGTTGAACCCGACCTGAGGCAGTCCGCCGTTCGACTCGCTGATGCACTGCCCGGTGTCGCGCGCACCGAGCCACGACACGCAGTTGCCCGGCTGGGCGTGGGCCACCGCGACGCCGCCGGCACAGGTGGCGAACAGCGCCAGGGCGCCGGCCGCCGCGAGACGTCGCACCAGCACGGTTAGTACCTCGGCCCGACGCTGTTGCCCCCGCCGTCGGGGATGGGGCCGTTGACGGTGATCGGGATGCCGTTGAGCGAGGAGTCGACCGCGCTGCCCATCGACCAGGAGATGCACTTGCCGTCGTTCATGCTGCCGATCCAGGCCAGGCAGGCCGGCGCGGCCTCGGTCACCTCGGCGGGCGTGCTCAGCATCGGCGCCGCGACGGCGGCACCCGTGATCGCGAACCCGGCGACCAGCAACCTCGTGCGTGCCATCCCATACCCTTCGATCTGCCAACAGCAGGCCCCAGCGTAACCGCTGCGCGCCCCTCACGCAGTGAGGTCGTCGCCGGAGGCCTGTTCGAGCAGGCTGCGCCGGTAGGCCTCCATCGCGACGAGGTCACCGAACAGCGCGTGGTACTCGTCGCCCTGCTCCACCGGCGACATGCGCTGCAGCTTGGACTTCAGCTCGGCGATCTGCCGGCCGATGGAGACCTCCTGCAAGCGGGCCAGCACCCCGGAGATGTAGCGCGGCAGGACCTCGTCGTCGTCGACCCGGCTGGCCTCCACACTGAGCTCGTTGACCAGCGCGGCGGCGGCCGGGGTGGCGGCCTGTTGGCGCACCTGGTCGATCCACTGCCCGCCGCTGACCCCGCCGGCGGTGCCGCCGGCGGCCTCGATCGCCGCCCGCACCGCGGCGTAACCGGGGTGGGTGAAGCTCTCGACGCTCAGCGTGTCGAAGATCGGGCCGGCCAGCGCCGGATACTGCAGGGCCGCCTTGAGGGCCTCGCGCTGCGGCCACAGCGTCGGGTCGCGCGGGTCGGGGCGCGGCACCTGCGGGGCCGACGGGCCGGCGACCGCGCGCCGGGTGTCCCGGCCGTTGCTGCGGCGGCCGCCCTTGGCGGTCTCGCGGACCCGGCCGATCACCTGGGCGACGTCGTCCCAGCCGACCCAGCCGCTGAGCTGGCGGGCGTACTCGTCGCGCAGCGTCGGGTCCTTGATCTGCGCGACCATGGGCACGCAGCGGCGCAGCGCCGTCACCCGGCCCTCGGCGCTGTCCAGGTCGAACTCGGCCAGCGCGGTGCGAATCGCGAACTCGAACAACGGTGTTCGGCGGGCCACCAGATCCCGCAGCGCGGCGTCACCGGACTTCAGCCGCAGATCACACGGGTCCATCCCGTCGGCGGCCACCGCCACGTAGGACTGTCCGGCCAGGTTCTGCTCGCCCTCGAACGCCTTGAGCGCGGCGGCCCGGCCGGCCGCGTCGCCGTCGAACACGTAGATCAGCTCACCGCGGAAGAACTTGTCGTCCATCATCAGCCGGCGCAGCATCGCCAGGTGGTCGTCGCCGAACGCGGTGCCGCAGGAGGCGACGGCGGTGGTGACCCCGGCCAGGTGCATCGCCATCACGTCGGTGTACCCCTCGACGACGACGGCCTGGTGCCCCCTGGCGATGTCGCGCTTGGCCAGGTCGATGCCGAACAGCACGTGAGACTTCTTGTACAGCAGCGTCTCCGGGGTGTTGACGTACTTGGCCGTCATCGGGTCGTCGTCGAAGATGCGCCGGGCGCCGAAGCCGATCACCTCGCCGCTGGTGCCGCGGATCGGCCACAGCAGCCGCCGGTGGAACCGGTCCATGGGGCCGCGCTTGCCCTCCCGCGACAGCCCGGCGGCCTCGAGTTCCTTGAACTCGAATCCCTTGCGCAGCAGGTGCTTGGTCAGCGTTTCCCAGCCCGAGGGAGCGAACCCGCAGCCGAAGTGCTTGGCGGTGGCCGCGTCGAAGTTGCGTTCGGTGAGGTAGGCCCGCGCGGGTGCGGCCTCCGGGGAATCCAGTGCGGCGGCGTAGAACTCCGCGGCCGCGGCGTTGGCGGCGATCAGCCGGCTGCGGCTGCCGCGGTCGCGCTGCACGTTGGTGGCCGACGCGCCGGTGTAGGTGATGGTGTAGCCGATGCGGTCGGCGAGCAGTTCGACGGACTCGACGAAGCTGACGTGTTCGATCTTCTGCAGGAAGGCATACACGTCGCCGCCCTCACCGCAGCCGAAGCAGTGGAAGTGGCCGTGGTTGGGGCGGACGTGGAACGACGGCGACTTCTCGTCGTGGAACGGGCACAGGCCCTTCATCGAGTCGGCCCCGGCGCGGCGAAGCTGCACGTAGTCGCCGACGACGTCCTCGATGCGGATGCGCTCACGAATGGCCGCGATGTCGCGATCTGCAATACGCCCGGCCACGCGCACAGTCTAGGCCGAGGCCCGCGGCGTCCTCACGCCACTGGCGAGCGGGCGCAGACTACGAGATTTTGGCGGCGTGGCGGCCGCGGACACGCACGCTCGCGGTGAGGTGGAGGGCGGTCAGGGGAAGTCGACGGCGAGCTGGCCCGGGATGAGCTTGCTCGCGGCCGGGAACAACCGCTCGAGGCGGCTCTCGGTGAACGACGCGATCTGGTCGATGACCACCCGCAGCCGGCCGGCGTCGTCCTCGGCGGCCAGGAAGTACGGCACGAACAGCGGGTCCAGGGTGGCCGGGGCGTCGGCGTAGAGGAACTCGGCCACAGCCTTGATCTGCTCGCGCTGCTCGGCCTGCATCAGTAGGTGCTCGGGGTTGGACATGATGAACTGCAGCGCCAGGATTTTGAGCACCGCGACCTCGGCGGCCACCGTCGGCGGCACGGTCAGCTCCGCGGCGAAGCGCACCAGCGGCCCGTGCCCGGCGGCTTCGCGGGTGCCGGTGATGGCCGCATTGGCGAACCGGCCGACCAGCTCGCTGGTGAGCCGCTTGAGCGCCACCGAGGCGCCCACCGTGCCGTCGTACTTGCCGACGGCCTCGACGACCGGCAGTTCGGACAGCCGCTGCGCGGCCGCCCGCAGCTCGTCGGGCTCGGCGCCGAAGGACTCGCGGCCCAGGGCGGCCAGCGCCGAGGCGGCGTCGTCGTCGGCCAGCACCCGCAGGTCGATGCGCCCGGAGATCACCCCGTCCTCGACGTCGTGCACCGAGTACGCGACGTCGTCGGACCAGTCCATCACCTGCGCCTCGAGGCAGGGCCGCTCCCCCGGCGCACCCTTGCGGGCCCATTCCGCGGCCGTCGCGTCGTCGTCGGGGAACCCCACGTAGAAGCCGAACTTGCGGCGGTTCTCCCCGCGCGCCCACGGATACTTGGTCACGGCGTCCAGCGCGGCGCGGGTCAGGTTCAGCCCGGCCGAGCCGCCCTGGCCGTCAAGTACTTTCGGCTCCAGCCGGGTCAGGATCCGGAAATTCTGCGCGTTGCCCTCGAAACCGCCCGCCTTGGTGATGATCTCGTTGAGGGCGCGCTCGCCGTTGTGGCCGTACGGCGGATGGCCGATGTCGTGGGCCAGGCCGGCCAGGTCCACCAGGTCCGGGTCGCAGCCCAGGCCGATGGCCATGCCGCGGCCGATCTGGGCGACCTCCAGCGAGTGGGTGAGCCGGGTGCGCGGCGTCTCGCTCTCCCGCGGACCCACCACCTGGGTCTTGTCGGCCAGTCGGCGCAGGGCGGCGCAGTGCAGCACGCGGGCCCGGTCGCGGGAGAAGTCGCTGCGATGCTCGGCCGTGTTGCCGGGCAGGGCAGCGGACTTCGGGCCTTCGACGACCAGGCGCTCGCGATCGTGATCGCTGTAGGGGTCCTGCTGACTAGTGCTCACCGAGGCACAGTCTGCCAGCACCGGGCGGCAATAGCGCCGACGCCCGCGCCGGTCGCACTAGATTGTGTGCATGCGCCTAGCCCGCTCACTGCACGTGCTGCTCGTGGTCCTGCTCGCGGCCCTGCTGACCGCGCCGACGGTCACCGCCGAACCGCCGTTCCGGCTGCCCGCCCAGGTGACCGACCGCGTCGGGGCGCTCTCCAGCAGCGAGCTGTCCCAGGTCGAACGCGCCGTCGACCGCCTCTACGACGATCGCCGCATCAAGCTGTGGGTGGTGTACGTCGAGTCGTTCGACGGCCTGGGCTGGATGACGTGGGCGCAGAACACCATGCGGGCCAGCGACTTCGGCGACGACGACGCGCTGTTGGCGGTGGCGACCGTGGACCGCTCGATGGCCTTCCAGGTGCCCTCGACGATCAGCGGCGGCAGCTCGACGCGTACCGATGACATCCGCCGCTACGACATCGAACCGGCGCTGCGCAACGACGACTGGGCCGGCGCGGCGATCGCCGCGGCCGACGGGCTCAACGCCAGCGCCGCGCCGTCGAGCGGCGGGCAGCTGTCCCTGGCCCCGGTCCTGGCCGTGCTCGCGGTCATCGGTCTGCTGGTGCTCGGGCTGTGGGTCTGGTCGCGCCGGCGCCGCGCGCGGCGGCACGCCGCGGAGGTCGAGGCCGCCAAGCGGGTCGATCCGACCGATCCGGCCGCGCTGGCCAAGGTGCCGCTCGAGGCCCTCGACGAGCTGAGCCAGACCATCGTCGTCGACGTCGACAACGCGGTCCGCACCAGCGAGGGCGAGCTGGAACTGGCGATCGAGGAGTTCGGTCCCACCAAGACCGAGCCGTTCCGCAAGGCTGTGGAAGAGGCGAAAGCCGCGCTGCAGCAGGCCTTCACCACCCGGCAGATCCTCGACGACGCCATCCCGGAGACCCCGCTGCAGCGCCGCGAACTGCTGACCCGGGTGATCGTGTCGGCCGCCAAGGCCGACCGCGGCCTCGAGGAGCAGAGCAACGCCTTCCAGCAGCTGCGCGACCTGCTGATCAACGCGCCGTCGCGGCTGGACGCGCTGACCCAGCAGATGGTGGCGCTCACCGCGCGGGTGGAGCCGGCCACCCAGCGGATGGCCGGGCTGCGTGAGCAGTTCTCCCCCACCGCGCTCGAGTCGGTCAGCGACAACGTCGACACCGCCCGCGAGCGGCTGACCTACGCCGACCGCACCATCAGCGAGGGCCGGTCGCTGCTGAGCCGCCCGGCTCCCGACCAGAACCCGCTGATCGACGCGATCCGCGGCGCGGAGAATGCGCTGGGCCAGGCGAAGACGCTGCTGGACGCGGTGGACACCGCCGCCGGCGACATCAGCCGCGCGATCAACGACCTGCCGGCCGAGATCGACGACATCCAGGCCGGGATCGACGCCGCGACAGCACATTTGAGCCAACCCAAGACGCCGAAGGCCGACGAGCTGGCCAAGCTGCGCGACGCGGCCGTGCAGGCCGTCGAGGACGCGAAGACCAACGGCGCCAAGGATCCGCTGGGCACCTACACCCGGCTGAACAAGGCCGACGCCGAACTCGACGCCATCCTGGCGGTCATCGCCGAGAAGCAGCAGGAGGCCCAGAAGCAGGCCAAGCTGCTCGAGCAGGCGCTGTTCACCGCGCAGTCGCGGGTGCGCTCGGTGTCGGACTTCGTCGACACCCGCCGCGGCAGCATCGGCCCGGAGGCCCGCACCCGGCTCGCGGAGGCCACCCGCCAACTCGAGGCCGCCGAGGCCAAGAAGACCAGCAACGTCGCCGAGGCCATCGCCCACGCCAACGGCGCGGCCGCCCTGGCCGCCCAGGCCCAGCAGTTGGCCAACAACGACGTCAGCTACGCCCGGCAGGCCTACGGCTCGCAGTACGGCGGCCGCGGCGGCGGCTCCGATCTGGGCTCGGTGATCGGCGGCATCATCATCGGCAACGTGCTGCGCGGCGGCTTCGGCGGCGGCCGGGGCGGCAGCTGGGGTGGCGGCTACGGCGGCAGCTGGGGCGGCGGCGGCCGGCCCGGGCGCCCGACCAGCTACGGCGGTGCGTCGCGCTCGTCGACCCGCAGCTACCGCGGCGGCGGTGGCCGCTTCTAGCCGCGCGAGTTTCACCGGCGTCAAATCGGGGGTATCCGGGTCCATCCACTCCCCAGGAGGACCCGATGGCTGCCCACACCTCCGCGGCCCACGTGCCGGACTCACTGCACGGCGCGGCCGACCGCGCCACCGACAGCGATGCCTTCCAATACGCCGCGCGGGCGGGTTTCGCGGTCAGCGGCGTGCTGCACCTGCTGGTCGGCTACATCATCGCCCGGCTGGCATTCGTCGGGGGCGGCGGCAACGCCGACCAGTCCGGCGCGCTGGCCACCCTGGCCGGCACCACCGGCGGCGCCGCGCTGCTGTGGGTGGCCGCCGCGGGCCTGGTGGCGCTCGGGTTGTGGCGGGTCGCCGAGGCGGTGCTGGGGGCCAAACCCGGTGAGAGTTCCGGCCGCAGGGGCGACCGGCCGGCCTGGAAGCGCGGCAAGGCCCTGGGCCTGGCGGCGATCAACTTCGCGATCGCCTTCTCCGCGGCGAGGTTCGCGATGGGCAGCGGCCAGTCCAGCGCGCAGCAGAACGCGAGCCTGTCCGGTCAGCTGATGGCCTCCGGGTGGGGCAAGGCGCTGCTCATCGGCATCGGGGTCGGGGTGCTGGTCGTCGGCGCCTACCACGTCTGCAAGGGCGCCTCGGAGAAGTTCCTCGACGACCTGCGCGTCGCCGGCGGCACCGCGATCGTCGCGGTCGGCATCACCGGCTACGTCGCCAAGGGCTTCGCGCTGGCCGGCGCCGGGCTGCTGGTGATCCTGGCGACCCTGCAGGCCGACCCGTCGAAGGCCACCGGCCTGGACGCCGCGGTCAAGATCGTCGGCGCGGCCCCGTTCGGGAAGGTCCTGTTGGTCGCGGCGGCTCTGGGCCTCGCGGCCTTCGGCGCCTACAGCTTTGTCCGCAGCCGCTACGGCCGGATGTGAGACGGCCGGATGTGACGAGCGGTCAGCAGCCCTTGAGCCGCACGGCCAGGTAGTTCGATACCTCGGCCAGCGCGACGCGCTCCTGCGACATGCTGTCGCGCTCGCGGATGGTGACGGCCTGATCCTCGAGCGAATCGAAGTCCAGCGTCACGCAGAACGGCGTGCCGATCTCGTCCTGGCGGCGGTAGCGGCGACCGATCGCGCCGGCGTCGTCGAACTCGATGTTCCACAGCTGGCGCAACTCGGCGGCCAGGTCGCGGGCCTTCGGCGACAGGTCGGCGTGCCGCGACAGCGGCAGCACCGCGGCCTTGACCGGCGCCAGCCGCGGGTCCAGCCGCAGCACGGTGCGCTTGTCGACCCCGCCCTTGGCGTTGGGGGCCTCGTCCTCGGTGTAGGAGTCGACCAGGAACGCCATGAACGACCGGGTCAGGCCGGCTGCGGGTTCGATGACGTACGGCGTGTAGCGGGTGTCGCTGGCCTGGTCGTAGAACGTGAGCTCGGCACCGGAATGCTTTGAGTGCGTGGACAGGTCGAAGTCGGTGCGGTTGGCGATGCCCTCCAGCTCACCCCACGGGTTGCCCTGGAAACCGAACTTGTACTCGATGTCGACCGTGCCGTCGGAGTAATGCGACAGCTTCTCCCGGGGGTGGTCGTAGAGGCGCAGGTTGTCGCGCTCGATGCCGAGGTCGACGTACCACTGCAACCGGGTGTCGATCCAGTACTGGTGCCACTGCTTGGCCGTCGACGGCTCGACGAAGAACTCCATCTCCATCTGCTCGAACTCGCGGGTGCGGAAGATGAAGTTGCCCGGGGTGATCTCGTTGCGGAAGCTCTTGCCGATCTGGCCGATGCCGAACGGCGGCTTCTTGCGGGCGGTGGTCAGCACGTTGGCGAAGTTGACGAAGATGCCCTGGGCGGTCTCGGGCCGCAGGTAGTGCATGCCCTCCTCGGACTCGATGGGGCCGAGGTAGGTCTTGAGCATCATGTTGAACTCGCGCGGCTCGGTCCACTGCCCCTTGGTGCCGCAGTCCGGGCAGGCGATCTCCGACATCGGCACCGAGTCCGGATCGTCGAGCTTTTTCTTCTCGGCGTAGGCCTCCTGCATGTGGTCCTGCCGGTGCCGCTTGTGGCAGTTCAGGCACTCCACCAGCGGGTCGTGGAACACGTCGACGTGACCGGAGGCGACCCACACCTCGCGCGGCAGGATGATCGAGGAGTCCAGGCCGACGACGTCATCGCGGCTGGTGACGACCGATTTCCACCACTGGCGCTTGATGTTGTCCTTGAGCTCCACACCCAGCGGTCCGTAGTCCCAGGCGGACTTGGTGCCGCCGTAGATCTCGCCGGAGGGATAGACCAGGCCGCGCCGCTTGGCCAGGTTGACGACGGAATCGATGACGGACGCCACGGGAAAAGCTCTCCTGTCTGGGGGGATGCAACCCGGCTAGCCTAGCGGCGCGACGAAACCGCCGAGGCACGAGGCGGTGAGGAGCACCGCAATCAGACCGAGCGGCGCGACGAAACCGCCGAGGCACGAGGCGGTGAGGAGCGCCGCAATCGGATCTAGCGGTCTTCCCTACTCGGCCAGGAATCGCGCGTCGACCGACACCGAGAGCTCGATGTCGTCGGGCTGCAGATCGAGCTCGGGGGCCCCCGCGGAGTCCGCGAGCGCGGCCATCGCCATCACGCGCGGGCCGGCTCGGTGGCCGGTGTCGAGCATGTCCGGGTCGGACAGTTGCACCGCGACGACCTTGCCGCGGCCGGCGGCGTCGGCGTAGGCCTGGGCCTTGGCGGTGGCGTCGCCGACCGCGTCGCGGCGCAGCTGCGCCTCGTACTGTCGGCGGTTGTCCTCGGTGACGTCCCAGCGGGTGTAGCCCACCTCGACGCCGTCGGAGACCGCCCAGCGATCCAGGAACGCCGAGAGCTGCTCGAAATCGGTGAACTCGGCATCGAACTTGATGGCCACCCGGTAGCGCAGCCGGCGGGTCTTGGTCTCCGAGTACGGCCGGTAGCTGTACACCCGCAACTGGTCGCTGCTCCACCGCGTCACGGCCCCGGCGTCCTGGCACCGCCGCAGGTCCTCGCCCAACGGCTCGGCCAGGGCGACGGCGCGGCGGTACACGTCCTCGCGCTCGCCGCCCTCCAACGTGGCGGACAGCCCGACGCTCGCGCGTTCCGCCGGGTAGCGCTGCCGGGCGTGACCGCGGACGATGATCTCCAGAGGATTCATGGCAGCGACGGTAGCGGCACCGACCGACACGCACGGGCGCGTTCGACCGAAGCCTTTGACATGCGTGAGACTGCATGAAACAGTGGCAACCTGGTATTGAAAATCGTTTCCAATAGACTCGGGAGGTGGCCAGCATGTCGACGTCGACCGACGAACTACACCATCCGCACTCCGACGAACCCTTCCCGGAACTGCCCGAGCGGGAAACCCTGGACGCCGCCGGCGACATCCTGCGGGCGCTGGCCGCCCCGGTGCGCATCGCGATCGTGCTGCAACTGCGCGAGTCGCGCCGCTGCGTGCACGAACTCGTCGACGCCCTCGGCGTGCCGCAGCCGCTGGTGAGCCAGCATCTGCGCATCCTCAAGTCCGCCGGCGTCGTGGCCGGTGAGCGCTCCGGGCGCGAGGTGCTCTACCGGCTGGTCGATCACCACCTGGCCCACATCGTCGTCGACGCGGTCGCCCACGCCGCCGAGGACCACCCATGACGGCGGCCCGGCCCACCCGCGCGACCCGGCAGCGCGCGGCCATCACCGAACTGCTGGACAGCGTCGACGAATTCCGCACCGCCCAGGAACTGCACGACGAGTTGCGACGCCGCGGCGAGAACATCGGGCTGACCACCGTCTACCGCACCCTGCAGTCGATGTCGGCGGCCAACCTGGTCGACACCCTGCGCATCGACACCGGCGAATCGGTGTACCGGCGCTGCTCCTCGCATCACCACCATCACCTGGTCTGCCGGCACTGCGGCGCGACGGTGGAGGTCGACGGCCCCGAGGTGGAGGCCTGGGCCGCGGAAATGGCTGTGCAGCACGACTACTCCGACGTCAGCCACACCATCGAGATCTTTGGCACCTGCCGGGCCTGCCGCTAGTTCAGCAGGGCGCGGCGCACGTCGGAACCGGCGGCCAACACCATGAGGATCAGGGTGCGCAGCGCGTCGTCGCTCAGGCCGGCCCCCGGAAAGTTGTAGCGCAGCATCACGTCGGCGACCTTCTTGCTCGGCGTGCGCCGGCGCGCGCTGGTCACCGAGTCGCCGTTGGCCGGGGTGCCCGCATGCTTCGCCGAGGATTGCTCGGGGGCCTTCTCGATCAGCGCGACCGTGCCCAGCACGGTGTGGGCGGCATGCTCGGCGACCGCCGCGCGCAGCTTGGCGTTCAACGGCAGATCCCACGCCAGCGGCTGGGTCAACGAGACCATCTCCAGCCCCTCGGCGATGGTCACCACCCGCAGCGAGGCCACCGCCCCGGCCTGGCTGACGGTCAGCGCGCCGTCGGATTCCTCGACGACGTTCGCGACGTCGGCGAGCGCGGACGACAAGCGTTGGGTCAGCGAGGCTTCGGACATCAGGCCCTGCCGAACCGCCGGTTGCGCGAGACGTACTCCTCGCAGGCCGCCCACAGGTCGCGGCGGTCGTAATCCGGCCACAGCTTGTCCTGGAAGACGTACTCGGCATACGCCGACTGCCACAGCATGAAGTTGCTGGCCCGCTGCTCCCCCGAGGTCCGGATGAACAGGTCCACGTCCGGGATGTCGGGCCGGTGCAGGTGCTGCGCGATGGTGTCGTCGTCGATCTTGTCCGGTTTCAGCTTCCCCTCGGCGGCCTGCCGGGCGATCTCGCGGGTGGCCTCCACGATCTCGGTGCGTCCCCCGTAGTTGACGCAGTAGTTGACGATGATCGTGTCGTTGCCGATGGTCATCTCCTCGGCAATGTCGAATTCCTTGATGACGCTGCGCCACATCCGCGGGCGCGATCCCACCCAGCGCATGTTGACGCCCATGATGTCCAGGGCCTCGCGGCGGCGCCGCACCACCTCGCGGTTGAAGCCCATCAGGAAGCGCACCTCCTCGGTGCTGCGCTTCCAGTTCTCGGTGGAGAACGCGTACACCGACAGGTGCTTGATCCCGAGTTCGATCGCCCCGCAGGTGATGTCGATGAGCACGGCCTCGCCCATCTTGTGCCCCTCGGTGCGGGCCATGCCGCGCTGCTTGGCCCAGCGCCCGTTGCCGTCCATCACCAGCGCCACGTGGTTGGGCAGCTGGTCGGCGGGGATCTGCGGCGCCGCGGCCTTGGAGGTGTGCTGCGGCGGTCGGCGCGGCCCGCCGTCGGGGGCCGCGGGCAGGTCGGGGAACAACACCGGCCATGTCGAGGTGTCGGGAAAGGTCGGGTAGTCCTCAGGCGCCGGCGGCAGCTGGGGGCAGTCCGCCTGGGCCTGCTTTCCTTCCCTCTTCAAAGCCATGGGGCACATCCTGCCTGACCGCGGCGAGGCGCTGTTCGAGGGCCGTCCCAAGACCGCCGGGCACACCCCGCTCACCGCGCTCCACCAGCGGCAATGTCCGCAGCTGCCGCTCCAGATGCCACTGCAGGTGCGCGGCCACCAGACCGCTGGCCTGGCTGCGGTAGTTCGACGGGGACGCCTCGGCGTGCGCCCAGTCGCCGTCGTTCAGGGCCGCCATCAGATCCAGCACACCCTGCGGCGGGGTGCTGGACCCGGACGGCCGGCAGTGCACGCACACGCTGCCACCGGCGGCGACGTGAAAAGCCCGGTGCGGGCCGGGGGCAGCGCAGCGGGCGCATTCGGTCAACGCCGGCGCCCAGCCGGAGATCCCCATCGCGCGCAGCAGGTAGGCGTCGAGCACCAGTTCCCGGGGCCGGTTCCCGTCGGCGACGGCGCGCAGCGCCGCCACGGTCAGCCGATGCAGGGCCGGCACCGCGGCCCGCTCCTCGCCGGCGAGCCGCTCGGCGGTCTCGAGCACGGCGCACGCGCTGGTGTAGCGGCCGTAGTCGCTGACGATGTCGGAGGCGAACGCGTCGATGGACACCACCTGCGTGACGATGTCGAGGTTGCGGCCGGGATGCAGCTGGACGTCGATGTGCGCGAACGGCTCGAGCCGGGAGCCGAACTTGCTGCGGGTGCGTCGCACCCCCTTGGCGACCGCGCGCACCAACCCGTTGTCGCGGGTGAGCAGCGAAACGATGCGGTCGGCCTCGCCGAGCTTGTGCTGGCGCAGCACAACCGCCCGATCCCGATAAAGCCGCATCGGACCAGTGTCCCTTGCCGCGACGACCAGATCCACTTGGCGCGCCGGACACGCCGGGAGGGCACCGCACCCGCGCTCAGTAGGGTCGAAGACACAATGCGCCTCACACACCGCTATCCCACCGTCTCCGATCAGCGCTTCCAACTGGCCAGCGGCGCCGCGACCGCGGTGGACCTGGTACAGCAGTCGCTGCGGGACATCGAGGCCAGCCAGCCCCGGCTGAACGCGTTTCGGGTGGTGCTGGCGGCCTCGGCGCTGGCCGAGGCCGCCGAGGCCGACCGGCGCCGCGCCGCCGGCGACCGGTCCCCGCTGCTGGGCATCCCCATCGCGGTCAAGGACGACGTCGATGTGGCCGGTGCGCCAACGGCTTTCGGCACCTCGGGGCCCGTACCGCCGGCGACCGCGGACTCCGAGGTGGTCCGCCGGCTGCGGGCGGCCGGCGCGGTGATCGTCGGCAAGACCAACACCTGCGAGTTCGGCCAGTGGCCGTTCACCAGCGGACCGGCGTTCGGGCACACCCGAAACCCGTGGTCCGCCAACCACACTCCGGGCGGGTCCTCCGGCGGCAGCGCCGCGGCGGTGGCCGCCGGGCTGGTGCCCGCCGCCATCGGTTCCGACGGCGCCGGCAGCGTGCGCATCCCGGCCGCGTGGACCAACCTGGTCGGCATCAAACCGCAGCGCGGCCGCATCTCCACCTGGCCGCTGCCGGAGTCCTTCAACGGCATCACCGTCAACGGCGTGCTGGCCCACACCGTCGCCGACGCCGCACTGGTGCTCGACGCGGTCTCCGGCAACGCGGCCGGGGACCTGCATCAGCCGCCGCCGATCGCGGCCTTCGAGGCGGTCGGCACCGCCCCCGGCGCGCTGCGCGTCGCGCTGTCGACCCGGTTCCCGTTCACCGGATTTCGCGCCAAGCTGGACCCGCAGATCCGCGCCGCGCTCGAGCGGGTCGGCGATCAGCTCGGCGAACTCGGGCACACCGTGATGACCGGCAACCCGGACTACGGGCTGCGCCTGTCGTGGAGTTTCCTGTCCCGCTCGACCTCGGGATTGTTGGACTGGGCGCACCGGATGGGCGACGCGGCCGAACTGGACCCGCGGACCAGGGCCAACCTGCGGATGGGCCGGGTGCTCTCCGAACAGGTACTGCGCCGGGCGCGCCGGCACGAGGCCGTGGCGCAGCGGCGCGTCGGGGCGATCTTCGACACCGTCGACGTGATCGTCGCCCCGACCACCGCCCAGCCGCCGCTGCGCGTCGACGCGTTCGACGACCTCGGGGGGCTCGGCACCGACCGCACCATGATCGCCGCGTGCCCGGTGACCTGGCCGTGGAACGTCCTGGGGTGGCCGTCGATCAACATTCCGGCCGGGTTCGCCGACGGCGGTCTGCCGATCGGCGTGCAGCTGATGGGACCGGCCAACAGCGAACCGCTGTTGATCTCCCTGGCCGCCGCGCTGGAGGCGGTCAACGGTTGGCACACCCGCCAACCGACCGCCTGGTGGACGCAGTCGGACTGACCTTTAAGATCGGCCAGATGAGACGGACCACACGCACCGCCCCGATCATGTTTGCGGTCACAGCTCTGAGCGCGGTCACAGTGCTGGCGGCCCCGACGGCCGCGGCCGACAACAAGCGCCTCAACAACAGCATCGTCGCCAACGTGCACACCATGATGATGAAGAACGGCTGCGCCGACGACTACGACATCGAACCCATGGTGCGGGTGAACCCGAAGCTGCGGCTGGCCGCCGAGTGGCACGCCAACGACGTGCTGAACAACCGCGCGCTCGACGGCGACATCGGCTCGGACGGTTCGACCGTGGCCGACCGGGCCCGCGCGGCCGGCTACGAGGGCGAGGTCGCCGAGACCGTCGCCATCAACCCCGCGCTGGCCATCAACGCCGTCGAGATCATGAACCAGTGGTTCTACCGGCCCGACTACCACGCGACCATGTCCGACTGCGGCAACACCGACATCGGGGTGTGGTCGGTGAACAGCCTGGACCGCAGCGTGCTGGTGGCCGTGTACGGCCACGGGGATGCCGCCGGCCCGGCCCCGGTGGGGCCGCGGCAGTTCGGCTGAGGGACCAATCGGCTGTGCCCGGGTGGGCACTCGCGTAATCTCCCTGCGCATGAGGATGCGCAGTGTCGCGGCAGGGTCCGCGTTCGGTGTGGTGACGGCGATGGCCTTCGCCTCGGTGGCCGCACCGGTCGCCGGAGCCGACAACCGTCGGCTCAACGACGGCGTGGTGGCCAACGTCTACACCATGCACGAGCGCGCCGGCTGCGACACCAAGATCAAGATCAATCCGAAGCTGCGCCTGGCCGCCCAGTGGCACACCAACGACGTGCTGCACAACCGCGCACTCGACGGCGACATCGGCTCGGACGGTTCGACCGTGGCCGACCGCGCCCGCAAGGCCGGCTACCAGGGCGCGGTGTCGGAGACCGTGGCGATCAACCCGGCGCTGGCCATCAGCGGCGTCGAGATCCTCAACCAATGGTGGTACCGGCCCGACTACCACGCGATCATGCATGACTGCGCCAACGTCGACATCGGCGTCTGGTCGGAGAACCTGGTCCCCGACCGCAGCGTGGTGGTCGCGGTCTACGGCACCGGCGACGGCGCGAACCCGGTTCCGGCGCCGCCGCGGCAGTTCGGTCAGCGCCCGCCCAACCACCCGTAGGCGGTCGGGCTCAGAAGCCCAGTCGGCCAAGCTGTTTGGGGTCGCGCTGCCAGTTCTTGGCGACCTTCACCCGCAGGTCCAGATAGACCTTGGTGCCCAACAGCCGCTCGATCTGGGTGCGCGCGGCGGTGCCGACCTCGCGCAGCCGGGCCCCGCCCTTGCCGATGACGATGCCCTTCTGGCTGTCGCGCTCCACGTACAGCAGGGCGCGCACGTCGATCAGCGGATCGTCTTCCGGGCGGTCGGGCCGCTCCTCGACCTCGTCGATGACCACCGCCAGCGAGTGCGGCAGCTCGTCGCGCACCCCTTCGAGTGCGGCCTCGCGGATCAACTCGGCCATCAGGACTTCCTCGGGCTCGTCGGTGAGCTCCCCGTCGGGATAGAACGCCGGCCCGGGCGGCAGGTGGCTGACCAGCACGTCGGTCAGGGCGTCGACCTGGGTGCCGGCGGTCGCCGAGACCGGCACGATGTCGCGCGCGTGCTCGCCGAATTCCTGGTCGACAGCGACCAATTGGGCCGCGACCCGGTCCTTGGGCACCTTGTCGATCTTGGTGACGATGACGATCAGCGTGGTGCGCGGCGCCACCTCGCGGATCTGCTGGTAGATCCAGCGGTCGCCCGGTCCGATCGCCTCGTCGGCCGGGATGCACAGCCCGATCGCGTCGACCTCGCTGTAGGTGTCGCGCACCAGATCGTTGAGGCGCTGCCCGAGCAGCGTGCGCGGGCGATGCAGCCCCGGGGTGTCCACCAGGACGATCTGGAAGTCCGGCCGGTGCACGATTCCCCGGATGGTGTGCCGGGTGGTCTGCGGCCGGTTCGACGTGATGGCGATCTTGCTGCCGACCAGCGCATTGGTCAGCGTGGACTTGCCGGTGTTGGGCCGGCCCACCAAACAGACGAAACCCGAACGGAATTCGCCCTCCGTATTCGTCACCGGGACTCCTCCTCCGCCGCGGGCACGGGGTCGACGGGCCGGACCAGGACCGTACCGATGCGCACCCGGCCGCGATGGTCGTTGCCGCCCTCGGCGCGCAGTCGCAGCCCGTGCGAGACCACCTCGGCGCCGGGCAGCGGCACCCGGCCCAGTTCCAGCCCGAGCAACCCGCCCACGGTGTCCACGTCGAGGTCGTCCTCGAACTCCACGTCGTCGTACAACTCGCCGAGGTCCTCGATGGGCAGCCGGGTGGAGACCCGGTAGCAGCGATCGCCCAGTTCCTCGATGGGCGCGATCTCGTCGGCGTCGTACTCGTCGGCGATCTCGCCGACGATCTCCTCGAGCACGTCCTCGATGGTCACCAGCCCGGCGATGGCGCCGTACTCGTCGACCAGCAGCACCATGTGGTTGCGGTCACGCTGCATCTCGCGCAGCAACTCGTCGAGCCGCTTGGAGTCGGGGACGAACACCGCCGGGCGCAGCACATCGGCGATCTGGGTGTCGCTGCCGCCGTTGACCGAGTGATACGTCTGTTGGACAAGGTCTTTCAGATAAACCACGCCGACGACGTCGTCGACGTTCTCGCCGATCACCGGGATCCGGGAGTGCCCGCTGCGCACCGCCAGCGAGGTCGCCTGGCCGGCGTTCTTGTCGGACTCGATCCACACCATCTCGGTGCGCGGCACCATCACCTCGCGCGCCGGGGTGTCCCCGAGTTCGAACACCGACTGGATCATCCGGCGCTCGTCGTCGGCCACCACGCCGCTCTGCTGCGCCAGGTCGACGACCTCCCGCAACTCGATCTCGGAGGCGAACGGCCCGTTGCGGAAGCCGCGGCCCGGCGTCAGGGCGTTACCGAGCAGGATCAGCAACCGGCTGATCGGGGCCAGCAGCACCGAGATCGCTTGCAGCGCAACGGCCGAGGCCAACGCGATCGAGTAGGCGTTCTGGCGGCCCACGGTGCGCGGACCCACCCCGATCACCACGAAGCTGACCACCACCATGACCGCGGCCGCGATCAGCAGCGCCCACCCGACGCTCATCAGGTCCCGGAGGTACTCGACCACCAACACCGTGGCCGCCGTCTCGCACGCGATGCGCAGCAGCACCACCAGGTTGATGAAGCGCGGCCGCTCGCTGACCACCCGGGCCAGCCGGACCGCGCCGGGCCGCTCGTCGCGCACCATCTCCTCGATGCGCGCCATCGACACGGTGCTGATGGCGGCGTCGATGGCGGCGAACAACCCCCCGAGCCCCACCAGCGCGATCGCGCCCAGTAACGGCGCCAGTTCGGTCACAGCTGATCGTCGGCGGCCGGCGTCATGAAGTACTCCGACTTGCCCAGCAGGCTGCTGTCGCGCTCGGCCTGCCGGTTGCGGCGGTACAGCTGGGCCTGGTCGTGATACCAGTCCTCGAGCAGCTGACGCTGCAACGCGAACATTTCCTTCTCCTCGTCGGCCTCGGCGTGGTCGTAGCCCAGCAGGTGCAGCACACCGTGCACGGTCAGCAGCGCCAACTCGTGCTCCACGTCGTGGCCGGCGGCCTTGGCCTGCTCGGCGGCGAACTGCGGGCACAGCACGATGTCGCCGAGCATCGACGGTCCCGGTTCGCTGGCGTCGGGCCGACCGCCCGGTTCCAGCTCGTCCATCGGGAAGCTCATCACGTCGGTGGGACCGGGCAGGTCCATCCAACGCATGTGCAGATCGGCCATGGCGGCGGTGTCGAGCAACACCATCGACAGCTCCGCGCCCGGGTTGACGTTCATCTTGTCGATGACGAAGCGGGCCACGCTGATGAGCTCCTCCTCGGAGACATCAAGCCCGGACTCGTTGGACACCTCGATGCTCACGGCCGGCTCACCTTCGCGCGCGACGGGTCACGCGGTTGCCCAGGGCGTCGCCCGCCCGGGCCCCGGCCTTCTCGTAGGCGTCGACGATCTCCGAGACCAGCCGGTGCCGCACCACGTCGGCGCTGCTGAGTTCGGCGACGTGGATGTCGTCGATGCCGTCGAGGATGTCGACCGCGGCGCGCAGCCCGGATCTGGCCCCACCGGGCAGGTCCACCTGCGTCACGTCACCGGTGACCACGATCTTGGCCCCGAAACCGAGGCGGGTCAGGAACATCTTCATCTGTTCGGGCGTGGTGTTCTGCGCCTCGTCGAGGATGATGAACGCGTCGTTGAGGGTCCGGCCGCGCATGTAGGCCAGCGGCGCGACCTCGATGACCCCGGCGCTCATCAGCTTCGGGATCGCCTCGGGATCCATCATGTCGTGCAGCGCGTCGTACAGCGGGCGCAGATACGGGTCGATCTTCTCGCTCAGGGTGCCCGGCAGGAACCCCAGCCGCTCCCCGGCCTCCACCGCGGGCCGGGTCAGGATGATCCGGTTGACCTGTTTGGTCTGCAGCGCGTGCACCGCCTTGGCCATCGCCAGATAGGTCTTGCCGGTGCCGGCCGGGCCGATGCCGAACACGATGGTGTGGGCGTCGATCGCGTCGACGTAGCGCTTCTGGTTCAGCGTCTTGGGGCGGATGGTCCGACCGCGCCGCGACAGGATGTCGAGCGTGAGGACCTCGGCCGGGGAGGCGTCCTCGGCGCCGTTGACCATCGCCACGCTGTGCCGCACGGCATCCGGGGTCAGGGTCTGGCCGCTGCCGACGATGGCGAGCAACTCGGTGAGCACCCGCTCGGCCAGCGCCACGTCGGCGGGGGTCCCGGACAGGGTCACGGCGTTGCCGCGCACGTGCAGGTCGGCGTCGAGGCTGCGTTCCAGTACCCGGAGATTCTCGTCGGCAGAGCCCAGCAGGCCCACAACCAGGTCGGGCGGCACATTGATGCTGCTTTTCACCGAGGAACCCGCAGGGACGGACGTAGCGGGGGCGGCGTTGGTATCGCGGGGCGTCACGTGGGCTTTTCTGCCTGCTTTCTCACTTCGGGGCGGTTTGCTCGGTGCCCCGAGTCTACCGCCGTCATTCCGAGCAACCCAATGATTACCGCAGTTGGGCCGCGTAGCCTGAGGGGCGTTAGTTGCACGTCCGTCCCGTTGCGGTGCGGACGACGGTCGGAGGAGCAGCGCCACTGTCATGATTCGGACATTGCGTGTCTGGCTACGGCAACCCGATCACTACTACTGGATCACGGCGCTGCTGGCGGCCCGCGGGGCCGAGGTGGCCGCCACCCGGGTGGTGTCCGCGCTGGTGGGCAGCCTGGCCATCCTGCCGATCTTCATGATCTTCTCCCCCGCGGGCCCGCACGGCCCGGTCAACGTGGCCATCTCGTTGGTCGCGGCGCTGGTGGCCATTGGGCTGGCGCTGTGGTGGCGACGGGCTCACTGGCCCAGCCGGCAACAGTCGCTGCTGTTCGTCACGCTCGCGTCGATCTCCGTGACCGCGGTCGCGCTCGTGCAGTCCAACCCGGTCAGCGGCATCTTCGCCACCTGCGCGTTCGCCGGGATCGGCGGCTACCTGGTGTTCTTCCACAGCGCGCGGCACGTGTTCAGCATGCTGTTGGCCACGCTGCTGGTCGGCGCCATCCCGTTCGTCCGACTGACCGCGGCCGGGGATCCGATCTGGGGCGCCGGGATGATCACCGCGGTGCTGGTGATCATCCTGTCGGCGACGGCGGGTTGTCAGGCCTTCGTGCAGATGCTCGGGGAGGCCACGGTCGGCGGCGACCTCGAGCCGGTGACGGGCCTGCTGAACCGGTCGGCGTTCTACGAGGCCGCCGGGACGTTCATCGCCTCCCGCAGCCGCGTCGACGACCGCCACCTGGTGATCGTCGTGGTCAGCCTGGACAACTTCGCGTTGCTCGCGCCCGCACACGCCACCTCGGCGCGCATCGCCGCCGGGCGGGCGATGCGCGAGACCACCCGCCGCGACGCCGTCGTCGCCCACATCACCGACAGCGAATTCCTGGTCGCCGACAGCTTCGCCGCACCGGACGCCAGCGCCCTGGTGGAACGGATCCGCAGCGCCATCCGGAGCACGCCGCTGCGGCTGACCACCAGCATCGGCGTGGTGTGCACCCCGATGGCCGGGCTGGCGGCCTGCCCGCCGTATGAACTGCTCGACGAGCTGATCGCGTTGGGCACCAAGGTGATGTACGACGCGCGCCGGGCCGGCGGCAACCGCGCCCAGTACGCGGTCTGCGAGCGACCGGCCTGCCTGGACGGCTACCCGGACGAGACCGAGGACACCGGCTAACCCCAGCGCGGGGTCAGTACGCCGAGCGCGCCGAGTGCGACCGCGGCCGCCGTCGAGGTGCGCAACACCGTCGGGCCCAGCCGCACCGCGTGCGCACCGGCCCCGGTCAGGGCGGCGATCTCGTCGTCGGTGATGCCGCCCTCGGGACCGACGATCAGCATGATCGAATCCGCCTGTGCCAGAGGCAGTTCGGTGAGTTCGGTCAGTGCGGTATCCGCCGCCTCGTGCAGCGCCAGCACCACATCGCACCCCGCCGCCCGCGCGACGACGTCGGCGGTGCGCAGCGGGCCGGCCACCGCCGGGATGTGGGCTCGGCGGGACTGCCGGGCGGCCGAACGGGCCACCGCGCTCCAGCGTCGCAATCCCTTGTCCGCGCGGGCATCATCCCAGCGGGCGACGCAGCGCGCAGCCTGCCAGGCGATGACCTCGTCGGCGCCGGCCTCGGTGGCCAACTCGACCGCCAGCTCGGAGCGTTCCGACTTGGGGATGGCCTGCACCACGGTGACGGACGGCCGCGCCGCCGCGACGCTGCGGCGGGCCAGCACCCGGGCGGTCAGTTCGCGTTTCGCGGTGCCCTCGACGACGCAGTCGGCCAACTCGCCGACGCCGTCGCCGAGCACGATGTGCTCACCGGGTCGCAGTCGGCGCACCGTCGCGGCGTGGAACCCCTCGTCGCCGTCGACGACGGCGATCCCACCGACGTCGGGAACGTGGTCGACGTAGAACAGCGCGTGGGAGATCGGGGCCACCCTCCGGTGTCAGCGGCCGGAGAAGGTTTCGCGCAGCCGGCTGAAGATGCCGCCGCCGTTGTTCTGAGCGGCCGCGGCGGCCGAGCGGATCTGGGCGACGTCGCGGCCGCGGTTCTCCTTGAGCTGGCGCAGCAGCTCGGTGTCGGCCGGGTCGAGCTTGGCCGGCACCACCACGTCGACGTGCGCGTGCAGGTCGCCGCGGACCCCGGAGCGCAGATGCGGCATGCCGTGGCCGCGCAGCGTGATCACCGCGTCCGGCTGGGTGCCCGCCGGGATGACGATGTCGACCGCGCCGTCGAGAATGTCGTCGACGGCCACCGTGGTGCCCAGCGCCGCGTCGACCATCGGTACCTCGACGGTGCAGTGCAGGTGGTCGCCCTCGCGGACGAAGATGTCGTGGGCCTGCTCGTGCACCTCGACGTACAGGTCGCCGGCCGGGCCGCCGCCGGGGCCCACCTCGCCCTGGGCGGCCAGCCGCACCCGCATGCCGTCGCCGACGCCGGCGGGGATCTTCACGCTGATCTCCCGGCGGGACCGCACCCGGCCGTCGCCGCCGCAGCGGTGGCACGGATCGGGGATCACCTCGCCGACCCCGCGGCAGGTGGGACACGGCCGGGAGGTCATCACCTGGCCCAGCAGCGACCGCTGCACGCTGGACACCTCGCCCAGCCCGCCGCAGGTGTCGCAGGAGGCCGGCTTGGAGTCGCCGTGGGTGCCCTTGCCGTGGCAGCGGTCGCACAGCACCGCGGTGTCGACGGTGACCTGCTTGGTCACACCCGTCGCGCACTCGGCGAGGTCCAGCCGCAGCCGCAGCAGCGAGTCCGAGCCGGGACGGACCCGGCCGACGGGCCCGCGCGAGGCGGTGCCGCCACCGAAGAACGCCTCGAAAACGTCGCCGAGGCCGCCGAAGCCGCCGGGGAACCCGGCGCCGTTGCCGCCCGCGCTGTCCAGCGGGTCACCGCCGAGGTCGACGATGCGCCGCTTCTCCGGATCGGTCAGTACCTCGTAGGCCACCGAGATCTCTTTGAACCGGGCCTGCGCCTCCTCGTCGGGGTTGACGTCGGGATGCAGCTCCCGGGCCAGCTTGCGGTAGGCCCGCTTGAGCTCCGCATCACTGGCGCCCTTGCTCACGCCGAGCAGACCGTAGTAGTCGCGTGCCACTCGTGTTCCCCACACTTCTCTGACTAGCCGGGCGGGCGCCGTTACCGGGTGCCCAAAACCTCACCGATGTATAGAGCAACTGCGGCGACGCTGGCCATGGTGCCCGGATAATCCATCCGCGTGGGTCCGAGCACGCCCATGCCGCCGTAGACCGTGTCCATTGTGCCGTACGTCGTGGACACCACCGACGTCCCGGCCATCTGCTCGGTACCGGAGGCCACCTGCGCCTCGTGCCCGATGCGCACCGTGACCTTGCCGGCCTCCTGCTTGGCGGCCAGCAGCTTGAGCACCACGACCTGCTCCTCGAGCGCCTCGAGGACCGAGCGCAGCGAGCCGCCGAAGTCCGCGGTGTTGCTCGTCAGGTTCGCCGTCCCGCCGGTGAGGAGACGTTCCTCACGATGTTCGACCAGCGACTCGAGCAGCACCGTCGCCGAGCGCCCGACGGCGTCGCCGAGCCCGCCGGTGCCGTCGAGCTGGCTGGCCAGGTCGGCCACCGCCACCGAGGCCGCGGCCATCTTCTTGCCGTCGAGGGCCTTGCCGAGCAGGTCGCGCAGCTGGCCGAGCTGATGTTCGTCGATGGCGTCGCCGAGTTCGACGATGCGCTGATCCACCCGGCCCGAATCGGTGATCACCACCAGCAGCAGCCGGGCCGGCGACAGCGCCACCACCTCGACGTGCCGCACCGTCGACGACGACAGGGTCGGGTACTGCACCACCGCGACCTGGCGGGTCAGCTGGGCGAGCAGGCGCACCGAGCGGCGCAGCACATCGTCGAGGTCCACGCCGGATTCCAGGAAGCTCAGGATGGCCTTGCGTTCCGGTGAGGACATCGGCTTGACGTGGTCGAGGCGGTCGACGAACTCCCGGTAGCCCTTCTCGGTGGGCACCCGCCCGGAGCTGGTGTGCGGCTGGGCGATGTACCCCTCGGCCTCGAGGACCGCCATGTCGTTGCGGATCGTGGCGCTCGAGACACCGAGATTGTGTCGCTCCACCAGCGACTTGGAGCCGATGGGCTCCTTGGTCGACACGAAGTCGGCCACGATGGCGCGAAGCACTTCGAAGCGACGATCGTCGGCACTGCCCATGCCCGGACCCACCCTTCTCTAGCGCGTGACACAACCGGCGTAGCCCATTTTACGATCCGGGCCGTTCGGCGGGCCGATCACCGGCTAGCCTCAAGGGGTACATGTCGAGCTGGGGGCATGCGGGAAGACGACGCTGGAAATGATTTTCAAGGGTGTCCGGGACGGGAAGCCCTACCCCGACCATGGCCTGACCCACCGCGACTGGTCGAAGATCCCGCCCCGGCAGATCCGCCTCGACGAGCTGGTGACCACCACCACGGTGCTGGCGCTGGACCGGCTGCTGTCCGAGGACTCGACGTTCTACGGCGATCTGTTCCCACACGCCGTGAAGTGGCAGGGCATCGTCTACCTCGAGGACGGCCTGCACCGCGCCGTGCGGGCGGCGCTGCGCAACCGCACGATCTTGCACGCGCGGCTGTTCGACATGGACCTGCTGGCCCCGGCCTGAACTATCCGCGCAGGGCCTCGCGCAGCGTCCGCGGCCGGATGTCGCTCCAGTTCTGTTCGACGTAGGCCAGGCAGTCGGCCCGCGAGGCCTCACCGAACACGCTGCGCCAGCCGGCCGGCAGCTCGGCGAACGCCGGCCACAGGCTGTGCTGCTCCTCGTCGTTGACCAGCACGTAGAAGGTGCCGTTCTCGTCATCGAAGGGGTTGGTGCTCATAGCTTCTCCTACTCGCGCGGTCGTGGTGGTCGGTCAGCTCGGCGCCCAGCACCCGGTCGGACAGCAGTCCCAGGCAGCTCAGGTTCGGGAATCCGGGACCCTGGTTGAGTCCGGACAGGTTGGGCAGGAACAGCTTCGGGGTCAGATGCGAGACCGCCAGGTCGTAGCCGACCGACTCCTGCAGCCGCTCGCCGGTCATCGGGCCGCCGAGCCCCAGCTCGATGAGGTCTAGCGCGTCCTGGTTGAACAGCTCGGTGAACCACAGCGCGTCGGCGCCCGAACCGTCGATCACCAGGTCGAAACCGTGCACGGTCTCCAGCGACTCGCCGGCGCGGTCGCTGTGCAGCGTCAACCGGATCTGCTCGTCGCGGGCCACGGCGTGGGCCACCCGGCCGCGCAGGTGCCGGATCCGGTCGTCGGCCAGCAGCGCGTCCTGCACTCGCGCCGAGAACACCCCGCGGTCGGTCCGCGCGATGGCGTCCTTGCGCTCGGCCAGCGTCAGACCCGACCAGTGCGTCGGGTCGGAGAACAGCGTGTTCTCGAAGAACCCCTCCCCGCGGGTGAACAGCGTCACCTGCGGCGAGATCACCGTGATGGTCGAGACCCGGTGCGCGAAAAGCTCGTTGAGGATGGCCGCGGCGGTCTCGCCGCCGCCGATCACCACCACCCGCTCGGCGCTGATGCGTTCGTGGGCCGCGGCGCGATGCCAGAACTCGGCGATCGAGAGCACCCGTGGGTTGCCGGGCAGGATCGACCGCTCGGGCTGGCCGGGTCCGGTGACCATCACCGCGTCGGCCCGGATCGTGGTGCCGTCGGTGCCCAGCGCCCAGCGGCGGCCGTCCACCCCGATGCTGGTGACCTCGCCGCGCAGCACGTTCATGTTGACGTTGTCGGCGACCCACTTGAGGTACTGCGCCCACTTGCGGTGCGCCGGGGCGGGGCGGCCGCGGTCGATCCATTCCGCGAACTGCCCGGTGGCCACCAGGTAGGACTGCCAGCTGTAGCGCATCATGCGCTCGTCGAGTTCGCCGTTGCGCCGCGGGACCAGCGAGGACCGGTACGGGAACCCGACGTCCTTCTCCGGTCCGGTGCCCAATCGGTGGTTGCCGTCGGTCCAGCCGCCGGCCGGTTGCCAATTGGCCGCCACCGCACTGCGTTCCACGGCGACGACGTCGGGCACCGCGACACCCATGTCGCGCAGGACGGCGGCCTTGGCGGCCACCGCGACCGCCTTGGGTCCGGCGCCGATGATTGCCAGCGTGCCGGTCATGATGCGACCTCCCTTGCCACGTCACTGAGTGCGTCCTCCCACAACGACTGCAGGACGGCGATGTCATCGGCGGTGAAGATATCGGGCAGCGCCCGCCACTGGGTGGCCAGCACCGGCGCCTCGGTGGCGTCCAGCATGACCGCGGCGGTGACGGTGAGCTCGTGCAGCACCGCCAGTTCCGGCTCCGGCAGCAGCGAGGCGCCGGCGAGCAGGGTGCGGTCCAGTTCGGCCGACCCGCCCCGCGCCGCCTCGGTGCGGCCCAGGTAGTTCAGCATGATCTGCGGCTCGGCATGCTCGCGCAGCTGTGCGCCGGTGTCGGCGCGCAGATAGCGCAGCAGGCCGTAGTCGATGCCGTCACCGGGGATCCGGGGCAGGCCGGGCTCCGGGGCGACCCGGACCGGGTAGATGGCGCTGAACAAACCGACGGTCTCGCCGATGTCGGTGCTGCCGTCGGGGTCGACGACGGCCTCGGCGCGGCCGTGGGTTTCCAACGCCAACAACGGGGTCGGGCTGTCCTGACCGCGCCGGTGCCGCCAAGCCGTCACCATCCGCGAGGCCGCGGCAGCCAACAGATCGGTCATCGGCACCGCCGCTCCCACCAGCCGCTCGGCAACCTCGCGGCCGCTCATCGACAGGCTGACCTGAAGGTGTGCGGCGCGGTCGGTCTGCGGGCGGATCCGCCGGGCCCCGAGGTCGGGATCCGGTCCGCGCAGCTGCGACACCCAGAACTCGCAGGTGTCGAGCTTGAGCGCCCGCTCCCCCAGGCGGTGCGACCACTGCCGGTAACCGGTGTGTTCCCGCACCAACACGGGCTGATGCCCGTCGGCCAGCGCGTGCCAGCCCGCGTCGAGTTCGCCGATCAGGATGCGCCACGACGCCGGGTCGAGCGCCAGCACGTGCGCGGTGAGCACCAGCACGCCGGGCCCGCCGTCCTCGCGGACCCAGACCGCCGAGAGCAGCCGACCCCGTTCCGGGTCAAGGCTTTCCACCGCCTTGGCGGTCTGCTCGACGACGGTGGCGGCCAGGTCGGCGCCGGCGTCGACCTCGCTGAACACGTCGGCGGGTTCGGGATCGGGTACCAGCGTCATGGTCGCGCGGTCCAGGCGGCAGCGCAGCACCTCGTGGCCGGCGACGATGGCGGCCAGGACCGCGCGCAGCTGCGCACCGGTGGTGCCCTGCGGTAGGCGGATCGCCTCGGTCTGGGCCAGCCGCCGCGGTGAGCCGTACTGGTAGAGCCAATGCACGTTGGGCAACACCGGGATCGGGCTGCCGTCGGTCGCGTTGTCGACGGTGGCCGCGGTGCTCTCGACTTCGGCGTCGATGGCGGCGGCCAGTTCGCGGATGGACCCGCACTCCAGCATCAGCCTGGCCCGCAACGGAATTCCGCGCCGGCGCGCGGCCTGCACCACCGACAGCGCGACGATGCTGTCCAGGCCCATCGACAGCAGGTCGGCGGCGACGTCGACGACGGGGGTCTCCAGCAGTTCGGCGACCACCTCGGCCAACGCGGCCTCGGTCTCGGTCTCCGGTTTCGCGACCGGTCCGTCATCGGTGTCACCGTCCGCAGCCGCCAGCGCCCGCTCGTCGACCTTGCCGTGCGAGGTCAGCGGCAACTCGTCGAGCACCACGATGCGGTGCGGCACCAGGTAGCGCGGCAGCCGGGTGGTCAGCATGGCCCGGACCTCGGCGACCGGCACTTCGGTGCCGCCGGTGGCGACGTAGGCGATCAGGCGCGGGCCGCTGCGGTGCGCCCGGACCGCCACGTGGGCGGTCTGGATCAGCGGATGGGTCAGCAGCACCGCGGTGATCTCGCCGGGTTCGACC
>Ga0265293_10002237_pt1 | contig 39615 bp, 35 predicted proteins | sample Munlanlewell138R_FD_192505 | JGI IMG/M metagenome (GOLD analysis project Ga0265293, IMG submission 192505) | Leachate microbial communities from a municipal landfill in Southern Ontario, Canada - Leachate well 138R | ecosystem: Engineered > Solid waste > Landfill > Unclassified | place: Canada... | reverse complement strand
TGAGGCGCGTTTGCTTCTTCTTGCTATTGGTTTTGTCGCTTGGGCTCACCGCGTGCGCCGCCCTCAGCACCACGCCGGCCACCACGCCGGTGGCGGGGGGCGAGGCCCTGCTGTCGGGCAACGGGGGCGTGGGGGCGCTGTTTGCCGCCGGCAGCGGCACCCAGGCCGACCCCTACACCATTGCTACCGCCGCGCAGCTGCAGGCTTTTGCCGCCTCGGTCAACGCGGGCAACGATTATGCCGGGCGCTTTGTGCGACTGAGTGCCAACATTGATTTGGGGGGGACCGCATGGCAGAGCATCGGCAACCTCTATGCCGGCTCCCATCATGCGCGCGTGTTCGCCGGGCACTTTGACGGCGGCGGCCACGTGGTCTCGAATTTCACCGCCGCGCCCCCGCCGGAGGGCAGCTATACCGCCTTTCCCTGCGTGGGGCTGTTCGGCTATGTCAGCGGCACGGTACGGCAGGTGGATGTCTCGGGCGCCAACCTCTCGGTCTCGGCTGAGGGGCGTGTGTACGGTGGCGTGCTGGTGGGATACCTGACCGGCACGGTGGAGCACTGTGTGACCGACGGCACCCTGTCGGTGTCCTCCGACCGGCTGGGCGCCTGGGCCGGCGGGGTGGTGGGCTACACCGAGGGGCAGGTGCGCTCTTGCGTCTCGACCGCCGCCGTCACCGCCACTCTCCACACCGCTCAGCAGGAGGCGTTTGCCGGGGGCATCGCCGGCCAGAACAAGGGCACCCTGTCGCACTGCCTGGCATATGCCGACCTGTCGGTGTCCGCTCCCACCGTCCAGCTTGCCCGGGGCGGCGGGGTGACTGGCTGTAATGACGGCACCTACGACGCGGTCTACTACTGCGAGGCGGGCTACTTTGCGGGCGTGGGGGAGGCCGCCACCCTGTCCGAGCTGAAAAGTCTGTCTTTTTACACCGACACATTGGGTTTTGGCAGCGCCTGGTCGCTGTCTGTGACCCGTTTCCCCCGCCTGGCGGCGGGGCAGGGCACGGGGAAGACCATCCCCGCCGCCTGCGCCTCGGGCAGTATCGGCAACCCCATTGCCGTCGGCACTGCGAGCGCCATGAGAACACTGAACCCTGCCCGATCCTATACCCTGACAGCCAGCCTGTCGCTGGGGAGCTGGACCCCCATTCCCGTCTACTACGGCAGTTTTGACGGGGGCGGGTATACCCTGTCGGGCATGACCCACAGCGCCACCGACCCCTACTCCGGCCTGTTCGGCTGCAACTACGGCAGCATCCGGAACCTCATGCTGAGCGGTGTGAGCTTTACCAACAACACCGGCGGCGGCACCTATGTGGGCGCGCTGGCAGGCTGCAACTTCGGCACGGTGCGGCAGGTGCAGGTGTTGTCGGGCACACTCAACAGCAAGAGCCTGTACCCAGTGCGGGTGGGCGGCCTTTTGGGCGTGAACCGCGGCGGCCTGGTGAGCGAGAGCGCCGCCGCCGTCAACCTGTCGGGGGTGGGCACCGTACTGACCGCCGCTGTGGGCGGCCTGGTGGGTGAGAACACCGGCATGGTGGAAAGATCCTACGCCGCCGGCAACACCGTCTCCCAAAACACCCTGCAATACGCAGTCGCCGCCGGGCTGGTCGGCGTCAACGCCGGCACTGTGCAGAACTGCTACGCTACCGGCAACGCCACCGCCACCGCCTTCGGAGAGACCGCTTATGCGGCGGGACTGGTGGGACAGAACCTGCGGGGCGGCGAGGTGCTCGCCTGCTACGCGACCGGCATCGTCACCGTCACGGCTCGCAACGGCGCCGCCCTGGGGGGCGGACTGGTGGCGGCCAGCGAGTTCGGCTCAGTGAGCGGCTCTTTTGCCACCGGCAACGTCCGCGGCACCACCGACGTCCCGGAGAACTGCCATATCGGCGGGTTGGTGGGCGGACGCCCGGGTCAGGCAGGCCAACTGACCGACAACCTCCGCTTGACCGACCAGACCCTGCTTGCCAACGACGGGGAGGCGACCGACCTCACCGGCGTGATCACCGCCACCGAGTCCCAGCTTCGTTCGGAGGCTTTTCTGACCGAGCATACCGCCTTTTCCTCCGACAGGTGGACCTTTTCCGCGAGCCACTATCCCACCCTGCGCTGATACGCCGGGTACGGGTGGCCAAGCCGTCTACGGGTGGCGTATGCGGTCACATCATGGACCTCTCGGCGCCCGAGCTAACCAAACGCCCGCTTTTGCGGCAGAAAGAGAAAATCCTTACCTATGAACTACATCACCCTTGACCTTGAGTGGAACCAGGCCTACTATGAGCAGGCGCTGGCCGTCCAAAAAAGGCTGTCCTCGCGGTTACGCGGCGAGGTGATCCAAATCGGCGCGGTGAAAATGGACGAAAAACTGCGCCTGACTGGCAGCTTCAGCGTCATCGTCCAGCCCCGCTTCTTCCGCCGCATCCACCGCCACGTTGCCCAACTGACCGGCATTACCCAGCAGACCATCAACCGCGGCATGCCCCTGCCCGAGGCGGCAGAGCGTTTCCGCCGCTGGTGCGGGGAAGACTCGGTATTTCTGACCTGGGGACCGGACGATTTGCCCATGTTCACCGATAACCTGCGCGCGCACGATATTGACACCGGCTGGGTGCCCGCCGCCTATGACCTGCAGATCATCTATAACCAGCAGGTAGACAGCGCCGGCAAGCAGCGCTCGCTCGAACACGTGATGGCGCATTTCGACATCAAGCAGAACCTGCCCGCCCATGACGCCCTGAACGACGCCTACTTCACCGCCCTGGTGGCCAGCCGGCTGGACATTGCCGCGGGGATTGCCGCTTATGACAAGCGGCAGGGACGCTACCTGGATTTGCGCATCATCGGGGATGCCGACGTGGGTGAGCGCGGGTTTGACAGCCCTGCCACCATGCTTGCCTCTCCCGACATCGCCCGCCCCCTTTGTCCCGAGTGCGACCAGCCCCTGCGCGCCATGGAGCGCACCCTGCACTCCAAAGGGCAGCGGTATACCACCCTGTATTGCTGTCCCCAGCACGGCAGGATGTTCATGAATGTACGGGTCGCCCGCAACCTCAACGACACCCTCAAGGCGCGCCGGCTGATCACCGAGGCCGATGAGGCGGGGATCAAAAAGTACTGCCAGAAGCTGGCCGCCGCCCAAAGCGAACCGCCCCGCCGCCGCCATACCCGCGCCCCGAAAAAGGTGAGCGTCGCCGCCGAGACCGAGCGGATGAGCGAGGCAGTCGCCGACTGATAATACCGCGCAAGCCCCGCTTGCGCCCGCGCAAGCCCGCTTGCGCCCCGCAAACCCGTTTGCGTCCCGCAAACCCTGCCATCCCCCGACGCCACCGCCGCGCGTGATGGCCGCTTGTTTGACAGCGCGCCCCGCAGATGCCGCCGTTCCCGGCACTCAGCCGACAAACAACGCTCATCCGGTGTGCGCCGAATCAAAAAACCAGCCTTTAGCAGTGCGCTTTTGCCGCCTCTGCCCGAACAGGCTGGTTTTTGTTTGGCATAGCTTCCGATGACCGGCTCCACACACCCCACGGGGTATTTTTTCGTGCAAAGTCCCGCCTGTCGTGCCTGACAGGCGGGACTTTGCGCTTTGACGGAGGTTGTTTGGTGCCCCCTCAAAAAACCGTTTTCCCGATACACGCTTTTCCCGGCACACAGGGCGCGGCAGGGATCAGGAGTGGTCGGAGACGGGGGGTGCGGCCAGCGTCTGCGCCATCGCCTCGGCGGGGACCAGGAACACGGCGAGCCCTCCCTCGGCGGCAAGGATGGGGTCTGCCGGCAGGCTGTCCGCGATGGCAGCATGCGCTCCGGCGGGGACCACAAACAAAACCAGCTCTTTTTTGGGGTGCAGTTCGAGGTGGAGCAGGGGGAGCCGCACCGTTTCCTGCTCCGAGCCGCCCCTGCCGCGCAGGATGGTGGCACCCACGGCGCCCGCCCCGCGCGCCACGCTCACCACGCGGTCGGCAAGGCCGGACCTGACCGCTACCGCCAGACAGACATGCTCCGCGGCGGACGGTTCGGTCGCGGCAGCGGGTGCGGGGGCCCGGCGGGGAGTGGGCGGGGGGACCGGCCGCCCCCGGCGCCATGCCGTGCCCACCGCCATCAGCGACAGGACGGGCAGCAGGGCCGTTAGGGCGAGCACGCCGACAGTGTCCTGCCACAGCAGGGAACTGCTCTGTCCGGCGGCCCCCCCGACAAAGGCCAGCAGGGCGGCGGCCGTCAGCGGCCCCACCGCTACCCCGCCCGCGTCATAGGCGATGCCCACAAAGATCGGGTCGGCGCGAAAGGACAGCCAGACAGCCAGCGCCACGCCCGGCAGGAGGAAGTACCACAACCGCACCTCCGGCACCGCCACCCGCAACAGGGCCAGGGCCAGGGAAAGCCCCACCCCCGCCGCCAGTGTCGCCCGCACCAGTCGCTGCGGGATATGGCCGCTGGTCGCCTGCTCGATCTGCTCGCCCAGCACGTGGACGGCAGGCTCGGCGCGCACGATGACCGGCCCCAGCAGCAGCCCGACCGCCACCGGCAGGAAAGGACCGATGCCCGACAGGGCACCCCCCAGCGCCGCCAGCAGGTCAAGCAGCCCGGCACGGACGCCGAGCAGAAAGAGCCATAGTCCCGCCACGGTCAGTCCGAGCCCTTTCCCGATGCCCGCCAGCCGCTCACGGGACAGGTGAAATTGCAGGTGGTTGAACAGGAAGAACAGTCCGCCGAGAGGGAGCAGTGCGAGGGCGACCTGCCAGCTCAGCGAGGGCAGGGCAGCCCCAAAGGGGCGCAGGACTCCCTCCGACAGCGCGGGGGCAAGGGAGGCCTCGGGCCGGAGGGTCACGCCCGTCAGCATCCCCAACAGGAGCACCGGGAGCACGGCGCCGGCCAATGCCGCCCCCACCATGCCAAAGGCGTTCTTTTCGGCGGACCTGCCCCCCTTGGCCTGCGCCAGCCCGAGGGCGAGGGCGAGCAGAAAGGGAGGTGTGAGCGCGCCGAGCGCGGTGCCGGCGGTGCGGAAAGCGAGGGCAAGGACGCCCTCTTTGACAAACCGGGAGAGCAGCAGCATCACCCCAAAGGTAAGGAGCAGAAAGAAGGACAGGGAGCGGTCGCGCAACAGTCGGAAGACAGAGAGCGCCACCATCACCCCCACGCCCGCCGAAACCGACAGCACCAGCAGGGGGGCGGACAGCACGCCGCCGGTTGCCTGCCCGATTTGTGTGCCGAGCGGCCAGAGGCCGGGCTGGACCACCGTGGACAAAAAGCCCAGCAGAAAGCCGAGCAGTGCGATTTTGACAGGGGAGGTGGAGGCGGCACTTTCCCGCGCCAGTTGCTCCCCCATCGGGTGGATGGCGAGGGAGAGCCCCCATAAGAACAGCGACAGCCCGACCAGCAGCGCCAGACAGCTGAGCAGGAAGCGCGCGAGCAGTCCTCCCGGCAGCTCCGGCGCGGTGAGGGCCAGCAGCAGCACGAGTGCCAAGAGGGGCAGCAGGGCGCGGAGCACCGACTTGACTTTTTGCAGCAGCAGACTCATGACAGCACCTCCGACTCCGCCGCGGCGGGTGGGCACACGGCACTTTCCAACAGGCCGCTGGTTTGGGTCACCGGCAGGGTGAACAGGATGCCCTGCCCCACCCGACCGAGGTCGAGCTCGGCAAAAATGCGGTGCTTGATGGCTTCGGTATGCTCACAGGCGGTGATAATCAGCACCACATCCTTTTGCGGCTCGATGATGAGCGGCACATAAAAGTTGACCGGGATCCCCGCCCCCCAACCGTGCACCACGGTACCGCCCGTGGCACCCGCCGCGCGGGCGGCCCGGATGCAGGCGCGGCTGCGCCCCTTGTTCACCACCGCCACCAGGCAGTGGTGGGTGACAGGGGGCAGCGCGGGGAGCGACCCCTCGCCTGCGCCGCCCTGCCACCGGTCAAAGGGGACGGTGAAAGCCACCCCTCTGTTCCGTTCGGTGAACCGAAAGGCGGCGCTCAGGGTGGTGTGCAGGGTGTGGCTGAGCGTGTCGGATGCCGGGATGAGCAGCACTTCCCGCCGTGTCTCGCGCAGGCGGTCAAAAAGGCCGAAGCCGACCGTCCCCTCTCCCAGCAGAATCATCCCGTCTGTTGCGCCGCAAGCCTGTGCCCGACGCCATACCGCGCCCGCACGGCCGCGCCTGACAATGGCGAAAAACATGGTATTGATGGTGACCACACTCCTCTTCAGATGTCTCTCAACTCACAGTATAGCATAAAATCGGTGTGGAGGAAAGCCCTTTTTTGAAACGGGGCGGCCTCAGCCGTTGCCCCGGTTGTGCGGGCGGGCAGGCCGCTCCGCGAGGGTGCCGAGCCCGGCGAGGATGCGGAGCACCTCCCCGGCGATAATCATACCGACCACGGGCGGCACAAAAGAGACGCTGCCCGGGACCGCCCGACACCGGGCGGGCTCCCCGCTGCCTTCCGCGGCATCGGGACACTCGTCGGCGGGACACGCCCGCCCGGCGGAGCACGCCCGCTCTGCGGTTGGGGCATCCGCCTCCGGGCGCGGCACCAGCGGTACCTCCCGGGAGTACACGACCGTCAGGCGCGGCACGCCCCGGCGGCGCAGCTCGGTGCGCATGACCCGCGCCAGCGGGCAGACCGAGGTCTGGTAAATGTCCGCCACCCGAAAGGCGGTGGGGTCCAGCTTGTTGCCCGCCCCCATGGCGGAGATGATCGGTACCCCCGCCGCCTGTGCCCGCAGCACCAGCTCAATTTTGCCCGAGACGGTGTCGATGGCGTCCACCACATAGTCGTACAGGGAAAAATCAAAGCTGTCTGCCGTTTCGGGCAGGAAGCGGACGGCGTGGGCCGTCACCCGGCAGGCGGGGTTGATGGACAGGATGCGCTCGCGGGCGGCCTCTGCTTTCAGCTGCCCCAGGGTCTGTGCGGTCGCGATGAACTGGCGGTTGAGGTTGCTGGGGCAGACGGTGTCATGGTCAATGATGTCCAGCTGACCGACACCCCCCCGCGCCAGCGCCTCCACTACCGCGCCGCCCACGCCCCCCACGCCGAAGACGGCGACCCGGCAGGCGGCCAGACGCCCGACTGCCTCTTTGCCCAGCAGCCGCGCGGTTCGGGAAAAAGCCTCTACCATATCACACCACCCCCCAGCACCGTATCCCCCTCATAAAATACCGCCGCCTGCCCCGGGGTGGGGGCGCGCACCGGCTCCTCAAAGACCACCCGCACCCCCTCCGTGGCAGGGTCGGGGCAGGGGGTAATCTCCGCCCATGCCTCGGTCTGGCTGTACCGCGTCTTGACCTTGGCGCGCAAGCGGGCAGGGGGGGCGTCAAAGGCGATCCAGTTGAGCTGTCTCACCAGGCACTCCCGCCGGTAGAGCTCCTCGTCGGTGCAAAGCACCACCGTGTTGTCGGCGACATTCTTGCGGCAGACGTACAGCGGACGGGGGAGGGAGAGCCCCAGTCCCCGCCGCTGGCCGATGGTATAGCGGATCAGGCCCCGGTGCTCGCCCAGCACCCGCCCCGCCGTGTCCACAAACTGTCCCGGCGGGTAGCTCTTGCCGGTATGCTCGGCAATAAAGGCGGCATAGTCCCCCCCCGGCACAAAGCAGATGTCCTGGCTGTCCCGCTTGGCGGCGGTGGCCAGTCCCGCCTCCTGTGCCAGCGCGCGCACCTGCCGCTTGGTCAGCTCGCCAAGGGGAAAGGCGGTGTGCGCCAGCTGCTCCCGGGTCATGGTATAGAGGACGTAGGATTGGTCCTTGGTGGGGTCCAGCGCCTTTTTGAGCAGGTAGCGTTCCCCCTCCCGCACCACTCGCGCGTAGTGCCCCGTGACCAGCCGGTCACAGCCCAGCACTTTCGCACGCTCGTGCAGCCGCTCAAATTTCAGGTAGCGGTTGCAGTCAATGCAGGGGTTGGGGGTCAGCCCGCGCTCATAGGCGTCGATAAAACGCGCCACCACCTGCGTGTCGAAGTCGGCGGTGAAATTAAAAACATAGTAAGGAATGCCGAGGGCGGTTGCCACACGGCGCGCGTCCTCGACATCATCCAGCGAACAGCATCCTCTGCCCGGCTCCCCCCCGTCGGTCGGGGCGGCGTACAGCTTCATGGTCACACCCAGGCACTCGTGACCCGCCTGCTTTGAAAGCAGAGCGGCCACGCTGCTGTCAACGCCGCCGCTCATGGCTACCATCACCCTCATGCGCCCAGCCTCAACATCTCGTCGATACAGCGGCGTGCGTCGGCAATGGTCTGCCCGTCAAGCTCAATGACCTCGCCCCCGCCCGAGACGGCCGACAGGACGTCCATCAGGGTGGTCGCTTTCATATTATGGCAGACACAGTCCTTGGACAAAAAGTAGAAGCGCTTGTCGGGGCACTCAAACTGCAGGTGCTGCACGATACTGTTCTCGGTGCCGATGATGAACTCACGGGCGGGACTGCGGCGGGCGTAGTCCATGATGGCGGTGGTGCTGCCCACAAAGTCGGCGCGCTCCACCACCCCCGGTACGCATTCGGGGTGCACCAGCAACAGGGCGTCGGGGTAGCGCGCCCGCGCCCGCTCGACATCTCGCACACTCATGCGCACATGGGTGGGGCAGCCCCCCTGCATGAGGTGGAAGGACTTGTGCGGCAGTTGCCCCGCCACATACGCCCCTAAGTTTTGGTCGGGGATGAACAGGATTTTATCGTTTGGGATGCGGTCCGCAATCTTCACCGCCGAGGAGGAGGTGACCGCCACGTCGCACAGGGTTTTCAGCTTGGCGGTGGTGTTGATATAGCACACCACGGTGTATTCGGGCAGCAGCTGTTTGGTCTGCCGCAACAGCTCATAGTCGATCTGCTCGGCCATGGGACAGCCGGCGTCGGGGTGGGAGAGCAGCACGGTCTTGTCCGGCGAGAGGATTTTCACCGTCTCCGCCATGAAGCGTACCCCGCACATCAGCACGGTTTGCTGCGGCACCCGAGAGGCCTCCACGCTGAGACCGAACGAGTCCCCCACATAGTCCGCCACCTCTAAAATGTCGTGCGACTGGTAGACATGGGCGAGGATACAGACGTCCCGCTCCCGCTTCAGGGCGCGGATTTTCTCTTGAATTTCCCTGGTCGTCATAACAACTCCTTTTCCTTAGGGGCGCGGCCGGTCCGCCGGCCTGTCGGCGGCCCTTACTGCGGGGACTGGTGCAAATGGCAACTGTCGCACTCGCACGAGCAGAAAAGTTTCGGGTTGTAGGTGATCCCGTTCTTATCGTAGTAGTCCTTGATGGCGGCTTTCACCGCCTCCTCCGCCAGCACCGAGCAGTGCAGCTTATGCGCGGGCAGGCCGCCCAGCGCCTCCACCACCGCGCGGTTGGACAGCTCCATGGCTTCCTCCACCGGCTTGCCCTTGATCATCTCGGTCGCCATCGAACTGGTGGCGATGGCGGAGCCGCACCCGAAGGTGTTGAACTTGCAGTCCACGATGATGCCGTTCTCGATTTTGAGGTAAATTTTCATGATGTCTCCGCAGCGGGCGTTGCCCACCTCGCCCACGCCGTCGGCATCGTCCATGGTGCCGACATTGCGGGGGTGCAGAAAATGGTCCATCACTTGTTCACTGTATAACATAGTGTCTCTTTCCTTCCTGTAAATCATGCCACACGGGCGACATTTGGCGTAAGTAAGCCACCACTTCCGGCACCGCGGAGAGCATATAGTCTGTCTCCTCGGCCGTATTGGTCTCGGACAGCGAGAGGCGCAGCGAGCCGTGCGCCACCTCGTGGGGGAGCCCCAGCGCCAGCAGGACGTGGCTGGGGTCGAGCGAGCCCGAGGTGCACGCCGAGCCGGAGGAGGCAGAGATCCCCCGCTGGTCGAGCAGCAGCAGCAGCGACTCTCCCTCAATACCCTCAAAGCAGAAGTTCACAATCCCGGGCAACCGCCGCGCGCGGTCGCCGTTCAGCACGCCGTGGGGGATGGCGGACAGCCCCTCGATCAGCCGGTCGCGCAGGGCGCTCACCCGGGCGGCGTTTTCCGCCATGTGAAGGCACGCCTCCTCAAAGGCGGCGGCCATGCCCAGAATGGCGGGGAGATTTTCGGTGCCCGCCCGCCGTCCGCGCTCCTGCGCGCCCCCCTCGATGAGGTTGCTCAGGCGGATGCCCTGCCGGGCAAACAGCACCCCCACCCCCTTGGGCCCGTGGAACTTGTGGGCGGAGAGGGAGAGCATGTCAATCTGCTCCGCCTCCACGTCAATGGGGAGCCTGCCCGCCGCCTGCACGGCGTCGGTGTGAAACAGCACGCCCCGCTGCCGGCAGACCGCGCCGATTTCGGCGATTGGCTGTACCGTGCCGATCTCATTGTTGGCATACATGACCGTGACCAGCGCGGTGTCGGGGCGGATGGCGGCCGCTACCTCCTCCGGGCGCACCAGACCGTCGGTATGAACGTCCAAAAGGGTCACCTCAAACCCCTGCTTTTCCAGACGGTTGAGGGTATGCAGGACCGCGTGGTGCTCAAAGGCGGTCGAGACAATATGCTTTTTTCCCTTCTTTTCTCCCAGCATCGCCGCCGACAGGATGGCTTGGTTGTCGGCCTCACTGCCGCCCGAGGTGAAGATGATCTCCCGGGGGGAGGCGTGCAGATAGCGGGCCATGGTCTCCCGGGCACCCATCAGGGCGGCGGCGGCCGCCTGTCCCACCGAGTGCAGACTGGACGGGTTGCCGTAGAGACGGCGCATGGCCTCCGCTACCGTGCGCAGAGCGGTCTCGCTCATGGGGGTGGTGGCGGCGTGATCGGCGTAAACTTTCATATACATTCCTTCTTTTGCTCACAGGGGTGACCCCGGGAGCGAAAACCTCTTTTTTCATTGGTCGCAGGGGTGTAGCACGTCTTTTGCCCGACAACCCCCCTGCCGGATGCCTAAATCACATAGTGGGTACCGCCGGTGGCAGGTCGTGCCAGCTCGGCGAGGGTGACGCGCTCAAAGTAGTCGTCAATCAGGCGGGAGAGCCCCTGCCACAGGGGCAGCGTCTTGCAGTCGGCAGACCGCGGGCAGGAGGCGGCGCGGCCCCCGGCGCGGGAGGATGTCAGGCACTCGGGACAGGAGACGGGAGCCAGCGCGCCCTCCGCCGAGCGCAGAATCTCCCCCACGGTATACCCATCGGCGGGCCGCGCCAGGCGGTAGCCGCCCCCCTTGCCCCGCTGGGCAAGCACCAGCCGCTCTCGGCTGAGTACGGACAAAATGCTCTCCAGATACTTCTCAGAGATTTCCTGCCGCGCGGAAATTTCTTTCAGGGGGATATACCGCTCCGAGCCGTGCTCGGAAAGGTCAATCATCACCCGCAGTGCGTAGCGTCCTTTGGTGGAAACAATCATCATGTCACCTCCTATAAACCTATTATATACCTATGTTTATAGGAAATCAAGTGTTTTTCGAAAAAAATGATAAAAATTCGGAGAGGTGTCGGCGGGGGCGAACCCCTGAGCCGGCCGGCCACCGCCGTCTTTCTGTCGGCTGACGGGTTGTCCGCTCCAAGCAAATGTCCGACAGCCCATACTTTGACACGATATATTATATAAACGAAGCGGGGGTTTGTCAAGACCGGGGAGGACGGGAAGGGGTTTTTTTACAGAATCTTTCCGTCCGCTCTTGCATATTGCGCGTTTTTCGTATATAATTAGTATAGTATATCCCGGGACCTCGCCACGGGCGCGCCGACTCTGCGGACGCCGCGCCGACTCTGCGGACGCCGCGCCGACTCTGCGGACGCCGCGCCGCGGCTGCCCGAAAGGAGGGACTCTGATGCCGTATCCCCCGCCTCCCTATGACCCGAACCGGCCCGGCACCCCCTACCCGCCGTCCGGGTGGTACTACGCCACCGGCAGGGACGAGTTCCGGTGCCGGCCGCTGAGCACCTGGCAGTATATCGGGTATTTTCTCCTGTTTTCCCTGCCCCTTGTCGGGCTGATCTGCATGATCGTCTTTGCCTTTGGCGCCGAGGTCAACCTGAACCTGCGCAACCTTGCCAGGGCCTACCTGGTGCTCGTGCTGTTCGGCGTGCTCCTGTCGGTCATCGTGGTTTTTCTGATGATGTTCGTGCTGTACGACATCGTCTCCCGCGCTTTCTATGACAGCCTGTGGCTCTCCTTCATCGGCCGGTGCTTCGCCGGATAGCCCGTCCCGATTGACACGGCAGCGACTTGTATGGTACAATAAAAGCCCGGATCACCCCAGCGGTGAAAAGAGGTGTTGTGGTTGAAATATGATTTTCTGATTGTCGGCGCGGGGCTGTTCGGCGCCGTGTTCGCGTATGAAGCCGGCAGGAGGGGCAAGCGCTGCCTGGTCATTGACAGGCGGGAGCATGTGGGTGGCAACATCTACACCGAGGCAGTGGCGGGCATCCAGGTGCACCGCTACGGCGCGCACATCTTCCACACCGACGACAAGGACGTGTGGGACTACATGAACCGCTTTGCCGCCTTCAACCGCTTTACCAATTCTCCCTTAGCCATCTACCGGGACGAGCTGTACAACCTGCCGTACAACATGAACACCTTTTACCGCCTCTGGGGCACGGTGCGCCCCGAGCAGGCCAAGGCGAAAATCAAAGAGCAGACGGCCGCCGCGGGCATCACCGAGCCGCGCAACTTAGAGGAGCAGGGGATCTCGCTGGTGGGCCGGGAGCTGTACGAAAAGCTCATCAAGGGCTACACCGAGAAGCAGTGGGGCAAGCCCGCCACCGAGCTGCCCGCCTCCATCATCCGCCGCGTGCCCGTGCGCTTTACCTATGACAACAACTATTTTGGCGACCCCTACCAGGGCATTCCCCAGGGGGGGTACACCCAGATTGTCGAACAGATGCTCTCGGGTGCCGACATTGAGCTGGGGCGGGACTTTTTCGCCGATCGGGCGCTCTACCTCCGCGCCGCCCGCACCGTGCTGTTCACCGGGCGGATTGACCGGTACTATGACTGCTGTTACGGCGCACTGGGCTACCGAAGCCTGCGTTTTGAACAGGAGGTGCTCCCCTGTGACAACTACCAGGGCAATGCCGTGATCAACTACACCGACTATGACGTGCCCTACACCCGCATCATTGAGCACAAGCACTTTGAATTTGCCACCCCATATACCCCCCACACTGTGATTACCCGCGAGTACCCCGCCCCCTGGCAACCTGATATGGACCCCTACTACCCCTTATGCGACAGCGAAAACCTCGCGCTGTATGCCCGCTACCGGGCACTGGCCGACGAGGACCGACAGGTGATTTTCGGCGGCAGGCTCGGAGAGTATCGCTACTACGACATGCACCAGGTGGTCAAGGCCTCCCTGGCGCTGGTCGCTCGCCTGTTTGGAAACTAACCCCCGCTACCCAACATCGCTTGACTGCGCGGTCGATCCAACTGACGGAAGAATCCATGGGCCCACCCACCATATTGGACAGAAAAACACAGAAAAGAGATGCTCATGAGTAAACTGTTGACTATTGTTGTCCCCTGCTATCACTCGGAAGCCTACATGGAGAAATGCATTGAGTCGCTGCTGCCCGGGGGAGAGCGGGTAGAAATTCTCATTGTGAACGATGGGTCTTTCAAGGACAGGACAGGGGAGATTGCCGACAGCCTGGCGGAGCGGTACCCGGACATCATCCGGGTCATCCACCAGGAGAACAAGGGACACGGGGGCGCGCTGAACACCGGCATCACCGCCGCCCGGGGACATTTTATCAAGGTCGTGGACAGCGACGACTGGCTGGACCGAGAGGCATACATGGCAGTCCTTGACCGACTGCAGGCCTCGCTGGACGAGGGGCAGGTGCTGGACCTGCTGATCAGCAACTATGTGTATGAAAAGGTGGACGCCAACCACAAGCTGACGATGCGCTACCGCATGGTGTTCCCCCACAACCGCTACTTTACCTGGTCGGACACCCGCCGTATGCCGGTGGGGCAATACCTGATGATGCACTCGCTCACTTACCGCACCGAACTGCTCCGGGACTGCGGGCTGGTGATGCCCCAGCACGTGTTTTATGTGGACAACCTGTACGCCTATGTCCCGCTGCCCTTTGTGCGGACCATGTACTACCTGGATGTCGACTTGTACCGCTACTTCATCGGCCGCCCCGACCAGTCGGTCCACGAGAAGAACATCATCGCCCACATTGACCAGCAGGTCATGGTCAATAAAATGATGGTGGAGGCGCGCGACCTGACCACCCTGACCGACCGGAAGCTGCAGTCCTACATGTACCACTACCTCAGCATCCTCACCGTGATTTCCTCCACCTTCCTGCTCATGCAGGACGAGCCGGACAGCCGGGCGCGCATGCACGCCCTGTGGCAGTATATCAAGGACCGCAACCCCGCCATGTACCAGCACCTCTACCGCCGCTCGCTGATGGGGCTGACCATCCGCCTGCGGGGCAAGGTCGGTCGCTTCCTGATGCTCCGTATGTACCGCATGGCGCGCAGGATTTACGGCTTCAACTGACCCCGCGCCCGCCCTACGCCGCCTATCCCGCGTCGCGCCCCCTGATTTGAACCAATCCCCTTTCCCTGCGACAGGCAGGAAAGCCATAGAAGGAGTCACTATGCAAGAGCTGAAAGCAAAGAAGTTGGCGGAGATGGCGAACCTGATTCGTCGGGGCGCCATCGAGGCGGTGTACAGCGGAAAATCCGGGCACCCCGGCGGGTCACTCTCCATCGCGGAGATCCTGGCGTACCTGTACTTTGAGGAGATGCACATCGACCCGCAGCGCCCCGCCCTGCCCGGCCGTGACCGCTTTGTCCTCTCGAAAGGGCATTGCGCGCCCGCCCTGTACGCGGCGCTGGCGCACAGGGGCTTTTTCCCGGTTGAGGAGCTGCGTACGTTCCGCCACGCCAACAGCCGTCTGCAAGGCCACCCGGACATGGTCGGCGTACCCGGGGTGGACATGACCACGGGCTCCCTCGGACAGGGCATCTCGGCGGCCTGCGGCATGGCACTCGCCGCCAAGCGGCAGGGGCAGGACTTCCGGGTATATACCATTGTCGGGGACGGCGAGAGCGAGGAGGGGCAGGTCTGGGAGGCCGCCATGTTTGCCGCCCACTACCGGCTGGACAACCTCTGCCTGTTCATTGACTTCAACGGACTGCAAATTGACGGGCCGGTCACCGAGATTATGAACTGCACCCCGCACGACGCCAAATTTGCCGCCTTCGGCTGGCATGTCATCAGCATTTGCGCCCACGATTTCGACCAAATTGAAGCGGCACTGCGGGAAGCCCGCGCCACCAAGGATAAGCCCACCGCCATCATTGCCCGCTCGGTCAAGGGCAAGGGCGTGTCTTTCATGGAAAATCAGACCGATTGGCACGGCAAAGCGCCGAATGACGAGCAGTACCGGCAGGCCATGGCAGAGCTGCGCGCCATCTCCGAACAGATCACCCCGAAAGGAGACGTGTCCCATGGCTGAGATGATCGCCACCCGAGACGCCTATGGCAAGACCCTGGTGGAGCTGGGCGGACAGCGGGACTTTTTCGTACTGGACGCCGACCTTTCCAAGTCCACCAAGACCGAGGCGTTCGGCAAGGTCTACCCCCACCGTTTCATCAACTGCGGCATTGCCGAGGGCAACATGATGGGCGTGGCGGCGGGAATTGCCGCCACCGGCACCCCCGTGTTTGCCTCCACCTTTGCCATGTTCGCCGCCGGGCGGGCATTTGAGCAGGTCCGCAACTCCATCGGCTACCCGCACCTGAATGTCAAGATTTGCGCCACCCACGCCGGCATCACGGTGGGCGAGGACGGCGCCACCCACCAGTGCAACGAGGACATCGCCCTGATGCGTACCATCCCCGGCATGGTGGTGATGAGCCCCGCCGACGCCCCCGAGGCGGCCGCCTGTGTGCGCGCCGCACTGGACATCGACGGCCCGGTGTACATCCGCCTGGGGCGCGCCGCCTGCCCGGTCATCACCGACACCCCCGAGTACCGCTTCACGGTGGGCAAGGGGCAGGTGCTGGCGGAGGGGTCCGACCTGACCATTGTCGCCAACGGCTACATGGTCCACCTGGCGCTGGAGGCGCGGGGATTGCTGGCGCAGGAGGGCATTTCCGCCCGTGTGGCGGACATCCACACCATCAAGCCCATTGACACCGAACTGCTGGCAGACTGCGCCCGCCGGACCGGGGCGATCCTCACCGCCGAGGAGCACTCGATCATGGGCGGGCTGGGGTCGGCCGTGGCGGAGGTGTTGGGCGAGTGCTGCCCGGTGCCCCTCTTGCGCATGGGTATGAACGATACCTACGGCAAAAGCGGCAATGTGAAGGAGCTGCTGCAGCTCTTCGGCTTCACCGCCCCCCATATGGCCGAGAAAGCCAAAGCACTCCTGCAAAAGAAAGCGGCCCGGTAAGCCCGCCTCTGTCCCTTGGGATTGACCGTCAGACACCCGTTTCCGCCCTCAGAGCGCCGCTCTGAACACGCCGCTCTGAACAGCGCCGCTCTAAACAGCGCCGCTCTAAACAGCGCCGCTCTGAACACGCCGCTTTGAACACGCCGCTTTGAACAGAGCCGCCCTGAACACGCCGCTCTAAACAGCGCCGTTCTAAACAGAGCCGCCCCGCGCGGCAACCAACGCCCGATATTTCGGGCGTTTTTTATGCTTGTCAGTGGCGCCCGACCCTTGCCGCCCGCCGCTTTTCTGTCAAAACGACAAAAAAAGCAGGGGGGTTTTCTGTCGAAAGACCCCCTCGCCATGTAAATATTGACAGCCCTGCCCCTGCATACCCCCTTTTTCTTTGGTCAATACTTTGCTCATCATACGATGCCCCCGACAACCCCTCGCCGGGGTTTCGGCTTTCGTATCACCAACGAGGGGGGACCATGATGCATCCGAACCGTTCGATGAACAAAGTAGAAATCTGCGGGGTCAATACCTCCAAGCTCAAAACACTCACCGACGAGGAAAAAAGGGAGTTGCTCTTGCGCTCCAAGGCAGGGGACAAGGAGGCAAGGGAGCGGCTGATCTGCGGGAATTTGCGCCTGGTGCTCAGCATCATCCAGCGATTCACGGGCCGCCGGGAGAACCTGGACGACCTGTTTCAGGTGGGCTGCATCGGCCTGATCAAATCCATTGACCACTTCAATACCGAGCTGGATGTGAAGTTTTCCACCTACGCCGTCCCCATGATTATCGGCGAGGTGCGGCGCTACCTGCGCGACAACAACGCCATCCGGGTCAGCCGCTCGGTGCGGGACCTGGCATACAAAGCCCTGCAGGCGCGGGAACAGCTCACGCGCACCCTGCAACGCGACCCGACGGTCGAGGAGATCGCGCAGGCGCTGGGAGAGCGCCCCGCCCAGGTGGCGGCCGCCATGGAGGCCATTGTGGAGCCGGTGTCGCTGTACGAGTCGGTGTACAGCGACGGGGAGGACTCCATTTATGTCATTGACCAATTAAAGGACCCCGAGGGGTGCGACGAGCACTGGATTGAAAACATTTCCCTCAAGGAAGCCCTCAAAAAACTGGGGGACAGGGAGCGCAACATCATCACCATGCGCTTTTATAAGGGCAAGACGCAAATGGAAATCGCCGAGGAAATCGGCATTTCCCAGGCGCAGGTCTCCCGGCTTGAAAAAAGCGCCATTGAGCACATCCGCAAGTCTTTTTGACCGCCCGACACAGCCCGTGTGACAGCGGTCCCGTCCCGGCCGGTCCGGCAGAAGCCGAACAAAACACCCTCTTGCAGACTTTGCAAGAGGGTGCTTTCAGACATATGAGGCACTCCGTGAGCGGCTCACGAAAGTGAGCGACTCGCGAAGGTGAGCGGCTCACAGCGTGAGCGATTCGGGCAGGGCATTCAGCATATTTTCGAGAAAGATGCCGTACCCGCGGGTGGGGTCGTTGATCAGCACATGGGTCACCGCGCCGATCAGCTTGCCGTTCTGGATGATGGGGCTGCCCGACATGCCCTGCACGATGCCGCCCGTTTTGGCGAGTAGCCGCTCGTCCCTGACCTGGAGCGTAAAGCACTTGGAGCCCTGGGCGTGCGGGTTCACATCGGTAATATCGACCGCATAGTCCGTGATTTGCTCGGTGTCCAGCGCACAGCGGAGGACGGCTGCCCCGCAGCTCACCTCGGCCTTGCCCGCCACCGGTAGTGACTCGGAGAGGGTCGGGACGGGGGAGAGTACGCCGAACACGCCGCAGTCGCTGTTGGTCAGCAACGTCCCCACCTTGTCCCCCTTGAGAAAGCCGCGCAGCTCGCCCGGCTTGCCCGGCTCCCCGCGGACAATGCCGCTGATATCCACCTGCATCACCGCGCCGCGGGAGATGGGCATGAGCGTGCCCGTGTCCACGTCGCAGATACCGTGCCCCAGCCCGCCGAAAATGCCCGTCTTGGCGTCCACAAAGGTGACGGTGCCGATGCCGGCGGCGCTGTCCCGCACCCAGATTCCCGCTTTGTAACGCCCCTCGAGCTGGTGGTACCGGGGGGTGACTTCCAGTTCCACCGTCTCGCCCCCCCGCCGGCAGGTAAAGCGCAGGGGCCGGCCGTTACTGTTTTCCACCGCATCGATCACATCTTTCACACCCTTGACCGGCACGCCGTCAATTTTGAGGATCATATCGCTGACCTTCATGCCCGCGTCCTGCGCCGGGCGGCAGGCCGGGTCGTCGGTCAGCCCCACCACCATGACGCCGTCGGCGAACAGCCGCACCCCAAACGCCATCCCGCCGGGACTGAGCTTGCGGATCTTGCGGTCTTGCTCCGGGGCGGCGGTGAGTTTGCCGGAGACCTCTTTTTTGGGCTTCACCCCAAAAATCCCCGGGAAACGAAAGGCCTTTTGTCCCGCCAGGAGGGGCAGGCTCGGCCCGTCCTCCTCTGCTGCCGCGAAGGCGCAGACCGCCGGCTCGGGCGCCAGTCCCTGCGCCTCGCCCGCGGCGGCGGCGGTCAGGCCGACGCAGACCGGCAGCAGTAGGGTCAAGCTCAAAAGCAATACGGAGAGGAACTTCCACTTCCTGTTTTGAATAGCCATTGGTTCACCTGACAACACAAGCGAGCTGTCACTTTATCCTTGTCTGTTGGAATACAGTCTCATTGTGTACCGAGCAGGCGCCGTTATGCATCACAAATTTTGTTACGGATCATCCGGTCCGGCAATCTTGCCTGCGGTCTGCCTGGATCAGCACCTCCGCGTCCTGCAGCGCAGCGCGCGCGAAAGAGTCCAGGTTCACGCCGCTGTCGGCATAGACCGCAAAATCGGTGCTCCGGAAACGCCGGAGCGAAAAATACAGCTTGAGGGTGGGTGCGGTGAAACAAGAAAAATCAAAATGACAGATTTCGCCCAGGCGCGTGACCAGCCGCACCCCGTAGTCCTGCTCGTTCAGGCAGAACTTGCTTTCGGGGAAGTAGGGCAGGGACAGGGTGAAGCAGGGGCGTCCCTCGCGGTCCCGCTCCGCGCAAATGACCGGCGTCTGCGATACCGGCAGGGCGCACAGACGCCGGTAAAAAAGCACCATGGCATAGATCAGGCCATGGGCAGAGACGGTCACGGTTTCATGGGGCGGCAGGCTGAGAGGGATGACCAGGGGGCAGGTATGGATCTCCCGCTTGACCACCTCAATAAAAAAACGGTACAGGGCAGACACCTGGTAGGGGTGCTTTTTGAAGTGGTATTTGTCCAGGTGTGCAAAGCCCTGGCTGGCAGGGCGCACCAGGTGCTCGCTCTGATCCACTGCCCAGGGCTCGGCGGGGTGCCCTAACGGGTGTTTCATACTGTCTCCTATGTCAGATTGCCGGCGTTGTACCGGTCGAAGGCGTCGGTATAGGTGATGCCCGGCAACAGCCCGGCGGTCATTTCGAAGAGACGGCTGTACAGTCGGTGTTCCAGATACAGCGTGGTCAGTCGGTTCATGAGCGCGGGGGAGTCGGGGGCGGCGGGGTCCTTGTCCAGCCTGACGAGCACAAACCAGCCGTCCGCCGTTTCGATCACCGGGCTGATGCCGCCCACCGGCAGGCTGTACGCCGCCTCGACGACGGGGCGAAAGGGGCGGTCATAGGCATAGGGCGTGAGGTAAAATCCCGCCTCAATGTCGGCGCTTGCCATGGACAGCGAGTAGAGGGCAATGATGTTTTTCATCTCCTCATACCCCTCACACAAGAGCAGCGCCGCGCGGGCGTCCTCCGCATGAGCGCGGTTTTCCGCCACAGAAAGCCCGTTGTCGGGGGAGATATGCACCCAGCCGACGTGTACGACCTCCTCACTCTCAAAAAAGGTGCGGGTGATCTCGTCCGAGACGGGGATGCTGCCGCCGGCGTAGGTTTGGACATAGTGGTCGTACAGGACGGACAGGCAGGCGGAGTAGCGGTAGAACAAACGGCTGACATGGTCGGTCATATGCCGCGCCGCCAGCGCGTCCAGGTAGGCCTGTTGCGACCCATACCCGCCCACCGGCTCACCGTTGATGACCCCGCCCTCAATATCCGCCCGCACATAGGCCTGTACTGTCTTGTCGATCTCACGGCCGAACGGGTCCACGCCAATCTCACGGCAAAGGTCAAACACCGCGTAGAGGTCGGCCAGGGCACCCTCGATTTGGTCCAGCGCCGTCTGCCAGAGTGCCTCGCCCGACGCGCCCTCCCACGCCTGCCCGTCTCCCCCGTCCAGTTCGTCCTTCATGGCGTAAAACAGGGCGCGAAAGAGGTCATAGCGGATCTCATAGTCCCCCAGCCGGGCAACCACCTGCTTCTCCTGCGGGGTGGACTTGGCTTCTTGATAGTTTCGCTCGCACCCCGCGAGCGACAGCCCCGCTGCCAGCAGCAGCAGGCAGGACAATAAACGCTTCATGCTCTCTCCCATCGTCAGGCAATTTGTATGCGTGTCAAGCTTGTCCCTTATTATAGCATATTTTTATCAAAATAGCATGAATTTTTGCCCAATAAAGATTTTTTTACAAAAAGGGGCATTTTCTCTTCCCAAAGCAACCGGCGTATGCTACAATGGGGAAAGACAAGACAGAGAAAAGGAGACTGCCATGACCGACCAATTCACGGTCTCTTTGGAGAAGGTGGTAGAGGAGCTGTCGCTGGAGTGCATCTATCTCCCGCGCCCCGCCGCCGACATTGTGGTTGAGATCGACAGCGTCAACCGCCCCGGCCTGCCGCTGGTGGGCTTTTACGACTACTATGAGCCCTCCCGCATCCAGATCATCGGCAAGGTGGAGCACCTGTACCTGGAGCAGTTGCCCGACGCCGAGCGCGCCCGGTGCCTGGACACCTTTTTTGCCTCCCGTCCGGTGGCGGTGGTGGTGACCCGCCAGCTGGAGGTCACCGAGGAGATGCGGTCCTTTGCCGTCGCCCACAGCGTGCCGCTGCTGCGCACCGCCGACCGCACCAGCAACTTTATGGCGGCGCTCATCGCCTACTTGAGCGTGCAGCTTGCCCCCCGCATCACCCGTCACGGGGTGCTGGTGGAGGTGTACGGCGAGGGGATTCTGCTGCTCGGGGACAGCGGCGTGGGGAAAAGCGAGACCGCCATCGAGCTGGTCAAGCGCGGCCATCGCCTGATTGCCGACGACGCGGTGGAGATCAAGCGCGTGTCCGCCAAAACGCTGGTGGGACAGGCGCCCGAGCTGATCCGCCACTATGTCGAGCTGCGCGGCATCGGGATTGTGGATGTCCGCCGCATTTTCGGGATGGGCGCCGTCAAGCTCAGCGAGAAAATCGACCTGATCATCAACCTGGAGCAGTGGGTGGAGGGCAAGATGTACGACCGCTTCGGGCTGGAGGAACAGTGCACCGACATTCTGGGCATTTCGATCCCCTCGATCGTCATTCCCGTGCGACCCGGCCGCAACCTGGCGATCATCATTGAAATCGCCGCCATGAACAACCGCCAGAAGAAAATGGGCTTTGACACCGCCAAGGAGTTTAACCAGCGCCTGCTCGACTCCATGAACGGCAACTGACCCGTCCGCACGGGGGTCCTCCGAAAATCACCAAAATAATGCCGGTGCATAAGATGATATCGAACGGGACGCACATGGCTCCCGATTGAAACGGAGGACTATCAATGGGTAACAATTGTTTCTGCAATCTGTTCGACGATAATTGCACCTGGATTATCATCTTAGCGGTTGTGTTGGTTGTTTGCTGCTGCTGCAATCGTTAACCGCCTTACATCCACTCGGGCATGGCCCGGGTGCCGCGGCGATGCGCCGTCGGCATGCCCGGCACTGATCCCCCTTCACGCGGAGGGGGTTCTTGCCTGCCCTTTCGTGTTTGCCCGCCCGGCCCCCTTGCCTCAAAGGGGGCTTTTTTTATCTCTGTTCGGGTGACATAAAGCCCGCGCCCGGCGCATACAGTAGAGTACCGGCATGAAAAGGAGGCGCTGCGATGTTCATTTATGCGGTACGGGCGTCCACCATCCGCTTTGTCCTGATGGTGATGCTGTCACTGGGGCTGTTGCTCGGGCTGGTGGTGTACACCACGGGGGAGGTGGTGGCGGCGGTCAATGACAAGGGCGTGAAGTATACGTACAGCGGCATTAGGACCAACGACGACCGCGTGCGGTTTTTGGAGCAGTTCGGCTGGCAGACCGGCGGCGAGCTGGTGGAGGAGGAGACCTTTACCATCCCCGACACCTTTGACCGTGTGTTGCTGGGCTATAATGAAATCCAGAAGGCCCAGGGGCTCGACCTCTCCCGCTACGAAAAGAAAAAGGTCACCCGCTATACGTATGAGATCACCAACTATGAGGGCTATGAGGGGACGGTGTATGCCAACCTCATTGTCTACCGTGACAAGGTCATTGCCGCCGACCTCTGCTCCGCCGACCCCATGGGGTTTGTGCGGGGCATTGAAAAATAGTTTTTTTCGCTGTCCGTCCCGCTCCCGGAATTTTGAATCTTTTCCCTCGGGCGGTTGACATTTCACCCCCGCTGTGCTATCATGAAACTACCCGGGCGGGAGGCTCCTCTCACGCGGGATTTTACAAAAGGAGTGTTTCATCATGTCAAGTCTCAGAAAATCCATGGATAGCCTTCCTTTTATCGTCAAGCTGCTTTTGGTACTCTTTCTTGATCCCATCTACGGCGGGCTGTACCGTTTCTGCAAGGGGGAGACCGTTAACATGGTGATCGGTATCCTTTGGTTCGTCACCGTAGGCGCTTTCGGCATCGGCTGGATCATTGACTTTGTCACCATGCTGCTCAACAAAAAAATCACGGTGCTCGATTAACCCGCGGCGGCAACCCTACATACCCACTCAAACAAAGTCCACCCCATGGGGTGGACTTTGTTCATACTGATCGGGGTACTTGCGGAGCTCGCCGGAACAGGACCGTGGCCGACAGCCCTGTGCCGGCGGGAGAGGGAAAAGGTCTCTGCATCGCACTGCCGGGGGGAGCGTGAGGCACGAGAGGTCCAAAGAGGGTTGTGCGGCTCGAGTGGGCGCGCGGGGTGCCAAAACCACCCGGCCCCCCGGTCGGACACCTCCCTGCGCGGGGCGCAAAAACCGGATGGCCGCCCCAAATCCACCTCTCTCGTGCGCGGGGCCCTTAGTCCCCCGATGTGGTGGTGGTGGCGCTGGTGGTCGTCGTGGCAGCCGTGGTGGTGGTCGTGGTGCTGGTCGTATCTTTCCCGCAGGAGGAAAGCAGTGCGGCCGATAAAATCAGGGTGATGGCAATCAGGCAGGCAGAAATTTTCTTCATGGTACACTCCTTTGTTGTGTCGTTGTTCGGTTGGGGAGGGGGGCTTGTCCAAAAAAAGCGAGGGTTGCGCTGCAGAGACATGCGCCCATCATACCACATGTCCGGCCCAAAAGCAACCCTCTTTATGGAAAATTTACTTTTTCAGGAAAAAACACCAAAACTCCTAAAAAGCGACCTGTGGCACAAAGGACAGTATCCCCCAAAGGGGTGCCGCTCATACGAAAAGCGGCATTTTTTTTATGTGCCGGCCCTCCGCCGCGTGCCCGTCTGTTCTGCCGCCGTCTTTACCGCCGTCCCTGTCACCGGCTTTGCTGTCGCTCGCTATTGACCTTTTCCCGACTTTGCGCCCCTCGTCGCCCCTGCCGCGCAGGATGCCCGCCATTGGCAGTGCACTGGTGCCCGGCTCTGCCGTCTTTGCCGCCCGCCGGCATCAGCTGTTTTTGATGGCCATGGCCTCGAGCAGGTTGGCGACCTCCTCGGACATATCAAGGGTGTCCTCCATCTTGTCGTAGATTTCTTTCCACTTCATCAGCTCGATGGGATTGGTTGCGGTCAGGTACAGCTCTTTCACGGTGCGCCGGTAGAAGCGGTCGCCCTCCTCCTCATACTGGTTGACCTGGATGATGAGCTGTGTCAGCTGCTTGCCCGAGCGCTTGAAGTTCTTAAACTCGTTGACCGCCATCTCGAGCGCAGAGCAGGATTTGACGATCAGCCCCGTCAGGGTCTTGGCAGGCTCGGGAATGTGCAGGATGGAGAACATGTCGAGCATGTTGGCGATGTCCTCGATATAGTCCACGATGTTATCGATATCGCCGGCAATCTCCAGAATGTCCTCCCGGTCAATGGGGGTGATAAAGGCGCGGGACAGGTTTTCCACCACCTGGTGGAAAATGTCGTCTGCCTGGTGCTCGGTGGCATGAATGGCCTCCACCTTCTCCGCGACGTTCGTGTAGTCGTTCATCAATTCTTCCAGTTGCTTGGCGACCTTGATGGTCAGATCGCTCGCCTTGTCAAAACAGTCGTAATAATTAAATTCCTTTTTCTTAAAAGCCATGTCTGTATCCTCCGTTTTCAAAATATCAATAGGAATAGTTTTGCCATCAGGTATCCGATGAGTCCGCAGAAGGGGAAGGTGATCACCCACGCCGAGATCATTTCCATCACCACCCGCCAGTCAACCGCCGACGCCCGGCGGGAACACGCCACGCCCACCATGGAGGTGGTTTTGGTGTGGGTGGTGCTGAGCGGGATGCCGAACAGGGTGGACAGCAGCAGGCAGGAGGCGGCGGCGAGGTCCGAGGAAAAGCCCTGGTGCACCTCCAGCTTCACCATATCCATCCCCACCGACTTGATGATCCGGTACCCGCCGATGGAGGTCCCGAGGCTCATCACCAGCGCGCAGAGCAGCATCAGCCAGAACGGGATGACGAAGAAGCCGTCCGCCGTCTTATTCACCCTGCCGTTGAGGAACAGTCCCAGCAAAAACACGCCGATGAACTTCTGGCCGTCCTGCGCGCCGTGCAGAAACGCCATGACCCCCGCCATGACCCGCTCGCCGCGGCGAAAGAAGCGGTTGGCTTTTGGCCGGTTCAGGTTGCGGCAGGTTTTCTCCAACCCCCGGTTGATGCCGTACCCGAAGGTGAAGCCCAGCACCGACGAGATGCCCAGCCCGATAAAGACCTTTCCCCACTCGGACATATTGATGGCATCAAGGCCCCCAAGTGCCAGCGCCGAGCCGGTCAGGCCGGCGATCAGCGCGTGGCTTTCACTGGTGGGAATGCCGAAAAACCACGCCAGCACCGCCCACAGCACGATGGCAAACATCGCCGCCGCCAGTACAACCAAGGACCGACCGGAGCCACCGATCGAATCGAAGTTGCACAGTTTGCTGATGGTTTCCGCCACCTTGGGGCTGATCCAGGTCATCACCAGTACCCCTAAGAGGTTGAAGACGGCGGCGACCATCACGCCGCCCTTGGGCGTGATGGAGCGGGTGGATACCGCCGTGGCAATGGCGTTGGGGGCGTCGGTCCACCCGTTCACAAAAATCACACCGACCACGAGAACAATAATTGAGACCAGAGCAATAGACATCGCGTTCCTCCACATGAGTTTGGTTGCCGCACAGGGCGACTTGGGTTGCAAAAATATATTGGCATCCGGACAGGCAGTTACTTTCTGCTGCCGTCAGGATGGAATGTTCGCCGTAACGCCCGCTCAACGGGCAGCACCGAGAGAATCAACAGTACACATTGCACGAGGCATAGAATGAGCCCCCAAAGGGAAACCGTGTCCTTGTCGTGCGGGAGCAGCGGCAGCTGCACCGCCACCGTGAGGACCAGCAGGCCCCAGCCTGCCCGCCACCAAACCTCGCCGCACTTGCGGTGGGCAAAGTCCCAGGTGTCCTGATTCTTTTTGGACAGGGCGGTGCGGTAGCCGTAAAAGTCATTGATGGTCTTGGGCGGACGATGCCGCATCACAAAACCCATGCACAGCATGACGAGCGGGATGAACAGAGCAAAGCAAAACATCATGACCCAAAACCACATAGCCATCCTCCTTGGGGGTGGTGAGCGGCACGGAGACCCGCGCCCGCGCGCCCCGCGCATGGACGACTACGGATGACCGGACGCAGGCGACGGTGATAGAAGACCCGCGCTCGCGCGCCCCGCGCATGGACGACTACGGATGACCGGACGCAGGCGACGGTGATAGAAGACCCGCGCCCGCGCGCCCCGCGCTCGCGCGGGGCATGGTGTACGGTGCGCCCCGCGCATACAAATACCCCCGTAGCCCCCGCCCCGCCCGCCATGGTCCCCGCGGGGCGGGGACCATGGCGCCGGCAAAGGAGAGGGTCAGGGGGTCAGTTGAGGCTCGGCGGCGCTTGCACTGTGGCGCGCGGCCGCCTCCTCGACCATCACGCGGGTGATGAGCAGGCCGTGTTCACCCTGCATTTGCGCGCTCCAGATAATGTTGCGGGGGCACTTTTTAACGCAGGTGCCGCAATTGGTGCACTTGGCGTAGTCAATGACCGCCACATTGCCGATGATATGGATGGCGTCGCTGGGACAGTTTTTCACGCAGATCTGACAGGTGATGCAGCCCACGTCACAGTAGGAGCGGATGGTGCGGGCGGGGTCGGGGGAGGAACAGCCCACCCAGTGGTGACAGCCAAAGGGAATCAGCTTGATGATGTGTTTGGGGCAGGCACGGGTACACACGCCGCAGCCGGTGCACTTGTGGTAGTCCACCACCGCCACGCCGCCCTCCACATGGATGGCGCCGAACTTGCACACCGAGGCGCAGGTGCCCAGCCCCACGCACCCCGCCGGGCAGAGACGGTCGCCCCCGCCCAGCCGGGTGGCGGCCACACAGTCGGGCGCGCCCTCATAGACGTACTTGCGGAGGGAAAGGTCGTGGGTGCCCGAGCACATGACCTGTGCCCGGAGCGCTTCGACCGGCATCGCCTCCGTCCCCATGATGGCGGCCATCATGGCGGCTGTCTGGTTGCCGCCGGGGGTGCAGCAGCCGATGTTCGCCTGTCCTGCCGCCACCGCCTGCGCATACAGGGCACAGCCGCTGAAGCCGCAGCCGCCGCAGTTGGCGCCCGGCAGGCATTCGACAAGGCGCTCCACCCGCTCGTCCACCTGCACGGCGAACGCCTTGGACGCCACTGCCAGCAGCAGACCGCAGCCGCCGCCCAGCAGGATAAAGCATAGGATCGCAATGAGAATTTCCATATCGCCCTCCTCACGCAATCTGCAGGCCGACAAAGCCCGCAAACGCCATGGCGAGCAGGCCCGCCGTAATTAGGGTTAGAGGGACCCCCCGGAACGCCGCCGGCGGGTTGGCAAACGCCATGCGCTGGCGCAGTCCCGAGAAAATGACGATCGCCATGGTGAAGCCCAGCGCCCCCGAGAAGCCGAAGACCACCGACTGCAAGAAGTTGAACTCACGGTCAATGTCCAGCAGCGCCGCGCCCAGCACCGCGCAGTTGGTGGTGATGAGGGGCAGGTAGATGCCCAGCGCCCCGTACAGGGCGGGGGAGTATTTTTTGAGGAACATCTCAATAAACTGCACCAGCGTGGCAATGATCAGAATGAACGCAATGGTTTTCAGGTATTCGAGCTTGTACGGCACCAGTATGTAGTGGTGGACCAGCCAGGTGACAGCGTTCGACAGCGTCATGACAAAGGTGACGGCACAGCCCATGCTCAGGGCGGTGGCGGGTTTGTCCGAGACCCCGAGGAACGGGCAGCAGCCGAGAAACCGGGAGAAAATGAAGTTCTCGATCAGGATGGCCGAGAGCATCAACAGAAAAATGTCAACCATTGTTTACCACCTCCCGTTTGGCTTGCTTGCGTTGCAGCCGGTTGCGGATGGCGTTGACGCACGCGATCAGGGTGCCGAGGACTAAAAACGCACCGGCAGGGGCGATCAGCAGAGCGGCGGGGGTGCCCGCGGGCAGGATTCGGACGCCGAGGAAAGTCCCGTTGCCCAGCACTTCCCGAACGCTGCCGATCAGCAACAGGGCAAAGGTGAAGCCCAGCCCCATGACAAAGCCGTCCCAGAGGGAGGGCAGGGGCGGGTGCTTGGAGGCAAAGGCCTCTGCGCGCGCCAGCAGGATGCAGTTGACCGTAATCAGGGGGAGAAACACGCCCAGCGAGCGGGACAGGTCAAAGGCAAACGCCTGCATGAGCAGCTCGACGGCGGTGACAAAGCCCGAGATGATGACAATGAACGCGGCAATCCGCACCTGAGAGGGGATGAAGCGGCGGAGCAGGGAAATCAGCAGGCCTGACATGACAAGGGTCGCCGTGGTGGCGATGCCCATGCCCAGCGCGTTGCTCACCGACACCGTGACCGCCAGGGTAGGACAGGTGCCCAGCAGTTGCACCAGCACGGGGTTGTTGTCAAACAGTCCCTCCGTGAGGCTGCGCAGGTAGTGGTTGGATGATTTCATGTTTCCCTCACTTTCCCACAGCCGACCGGGCAGTGGCAATGGCGGTGGTGATGGCGGTGTAGGACTTGGTGGCGCCCGCTTGCGCCTCGGCGCCGTGGTAGTCGCGCTCCTCGTCCAGGTAGTGGTGGAGGTAGGTGTCGGCAGACAGCAGCACCCGCGCGGCAATCAAGGTGCCGTCGGTCTCCAGCCCGACCAGCAGGCTCATCCTGCCGCTCCACCCCAGGTTGTTGGTGACTTCCACGGCATACCCCAGCAGGACATCGTCCGCATAGACGAGCAGGAGGCGGTCCACCCCCTCCTCCTCGGAGGACTGCTCCTCAAAGGTGGTCATCTCGGGGAAATAGGTCTCCAAGGTACGCTGCACCTCGGCGGCGCGCAACGCGAGGATGGCATCCCTGGCGGTCTGCATACCGGTGGTGATGGCGGTGTAGGACTTGGTGGCGCCCGCTTGCGCCTCGGCGCCGTTGTAGTATCCCTCCTCGTCCAGGTAGTGGTGAAGGTAGGTGTCGCCGGACGACATCACCCGTGCGGTCATCAGGGTGCCGTCGGGCTCCAGTCCGACCAGCAATGTTGTCTCTCCCCTCCAGCCCAGGCTGTTCGTGACCTCCACGCCATACCCCAGCAGGACATCGCCCCGGTAGACGGGCAGGATGCGCTCCACCCCGGGCAGCTCCGAGGCGATCTCCTCAAAACGGGTCATCCGCGAAAAATAGCTGGCCAGGGTTTGCTCGAGCTTGGCTTCCTCGCCCGCGCCGCCGTCAATGGCGGCCTGTGCGGTGGCAACGGCGGTGGTGAGGGCCTGGTGGGACAGGGACGCGCCGGCGGAACGGTCAGCGCCGTGGTAGTAGCCCTCCTCGTCCACGTAGCGGTCAAGGAAGGTTTCGCTGTGCCGGAGCACGCGCGCGGCAATCAGGGTGCCGTCGGGCTCCAGCCCGACCAGCAGGCTCATCTCGCCCCCCCAGCCCAGGTTGTTGGAGAGCGATACCGCATAGCCGAGCAGGGTCTGCCCCTCATAGGCGAGCAGGATACTGTCTACCCCCGCCGGCGGGGAGGACTGCTCCTCAAAGGTGGTCATCTCTGGGAAAAAGGCGCGCAGGGTGCGCAGCTTTTCGGCGTTGGCGTTTTCAAAGATGCGGTCTTTGGTGAAGTGGTTCACCACGGCCAGCATCCCCGCCACCAGGGTGCAGACGAGCAGCAGCGCGCCGGCGATTTGTACATAATACTTTACTTTCGTTCTCATGCCTTACGCCCTCCCCACAGCCGCCGCCCCGCGCCGTACCAGCGCGGGCGGGCGTAGCGATCCAGGTAGAAAACCAGCGAGTTGGCAATGAGGATGGCAAAGGACACCCCCTCGGGGTACGCGCCAAAGTAGCGGATAAAGACGGTCAGCAGTCCGCACAGCACCCCGAAGATGATCCGTCCCAGCGGAGCGGAGGGGGAGGTGGTGTAGTCGGTCGCCATGAAAAAGGCGCCCAGGATCAGCCCGCCGCCCAGCAGCTGCGCCGTCATAAAGGTCAGGTTGTCCGCGCCGCCGCGGGGAAAGACAAAGGTCAACAGTGCCACCGTGCCGAGGTAGCAGACAGGGATGTGCCAGGTGATGACCTTGCGCACCAGCAGGTACAGCCCGCCGACCAGCAGCAGCAAAGCGGAGATTTCCCCGATCACGCCGGGGACATTGCCGAGGAACATATCCCACAGGGAAATGTCGGACAGATCCCCGCTTTTCAGCGCCACCATGGGCGTGGCGCCGGCCACCGCGTCCACGGCTTCCGAGGCGAGATCGCCGGCAAAGGGCGCAAAGTCGTACTTGCCCATGGCGGCAGGGTAGGACAGCACCAAAAAGGCGCGGCCGGCCAGGGCGGGATTGAACACGTTTTTGCCGATACCGCCAAACAGCCCCTTGACCACCACCATGGCAAAGAAGGCGGCGAGCACCGCCATCCACAGCGGGAGCAGCGAGGTGACGTTCAGCCCGAGCAACAGCCCGGTGACCACCGCCGAGAGGTCATGGATGGTGACCCTTTGGCGGGTGAGCTTCTGGTACAGGTACTCAAAGCCCACGCAGGAGGCCACCGACACCAGGTTCACCCAGAGCGCCGCCCAGCCGAACTTGTACAGCCCCCAGAGGAGGGCGGGCAGCAGGGCAAGGATCACCCGCGCCATCAGGGCGGTGGTGGTGTCCTTGTGCTTCATATGGGGCGAGGTGGCAACCGTGAGCAGCGGGGGGTAGGTGTAGGTCTCCGGCGCGGGATTTGCCTCGGGCCGGCGTTCTTTGTCGGTCATTGGGCCCCCCCTCCTTTCTGTTGGCGCTTGGCGCGCAGGGCGTTCTTGGCGACGCGGATGTACTGTACGATGGGTACCTCCGCCGGGCAGACATAGGAGCAACACCCGCACTCAATGCAGGGAGTCGCTCCGAAGGTGTCCGCCTCCTCGTAGAGTCCCTGGCAGGCATAGGCGGCGATATAGTTGGGCATGAGGTGCATGGGGCAGGCGGCGACACAGCGGCCGCAGTGAATACACGCCTGCGGCCCCTTGAAGGAGGGGTACATGTCGGCCGAAAACACCAGCACCGCCGTGGTGGCTTTGAGCAGGGGGGTGTGGGGGTCCCACTGGGCGACGCCCATCATCGGGCCGCCGCAGATCAGCTTTTTCGGCTCCCTGACCAGCCCGCCGCAGCAGTCCACGAGGGCCGAGAGGGGAATGCCGACGGGCGCGAGCAGGTTGCGTGGGTGCGCCACGCAGTCGCCGTCCACCGTCACAATCCGCTCTACCAGCGGCATGCCGTCGTCAAAGGCGGCGGCGACGGCGGCGGTGGTCTCGGCGTTGAAAATCACACAGCCGACATCAAAGGGCAGCTTGCCCGTCGGAATCTCCTTGCCCGTCAGGGCAAACACCAGTTGGCGCTCGTCCCCCTGGGGGTACTTGGTGCGCATCACCCGGACCTCAAGGTCGTCCCGGTCGGCACTCAGGCCCTCAAAGACCGCCACGGCGTTGGGCTTGTTGTCCTCAATGGCCAGGAGGGCCTTGGAGAGCCCCAGGGCGTGCCGCAGAATCTCGGCGCCGCGCAGCACCGACTCGGGCCGCTCCAGCAGCAGGCGGTGGTTGGCGGTGATGAAAGGCTCGCACTCGGCGGCGTTGATGAGCAGGGTGTCCACCTTGCCGATCGAGGACTGCAGCTTGGCGTAGGTGGGGAAGGCGGCGCCGCCCATGCCCACGATGCCCGCCTCGCGCACACAGGCGACAATCTCGGCGGGGTCGGTCTCGGACAGCACCCGACCGCTTTTGCGGATGGCGGGGTCCAGGGTGTTCAGGCCGTCATTTTCAATGACCACCTGCTGGATCCCCCCGACCGTGCGCAGCTCTTTGACACGACCCGACACGCTGCTGTGCACGGGGCAGCCCAGCCCCTGTTCAACCTCCCCGATTTTCTGTCCTTTGCAGACGGCTTGTCCCACCGACACGATCGGTCGGCAGGGCGCGCCGATGTGCTGGCAGAGGGGGATGAACACCAGCGACGGGGCTGTGCAGGGAAGCACGGTCGCCTGGGCGGTGTTTTTATGCTCGTGGACGTGGACGCCACCCCGGAATGTGTACGCCAATAGCCTCACCTCTTTCTATCTATGTACCATCTATACCATATAAGCAGCGACGTATGCAGCCTGTCCGCGCAACGGTTTGCCGCACGACAGCCGCCGCGACAGGTTCGCCGCGAACGTGCCGCAGAGGATCGCTTTTCATATATCAGTCAACGCTTCTATTTTATCCGATAGAGGCCTGCTTGTCAAGAGCGCCGCTACCTTTTTTAGTTGAAAAAAGTGGCAATTGGCAGAGCGGTTGCGCCAGCATCAGCGTGGTGAAGTAGCAGCTGACGGTGAACAGCATTTTCATCACCGTCCAGTACAGCGAGCTGGAGGCGGGGTCCATGGGCATACAGCACCGCACCGCCAGCGCCGAGAGGGTGGCGGCGAACAAGGGCAGAACCACGCCGCGCCCCCAGGCAAAGGGGAAGCGGCTCACCCATGCCAGCCGTCCCACACTGAAAGAAAAGTTGAACACCTCGGCGATGATGATCACCCACGCATACCCCGCCACCCCCATGCCGGGCAGTAGCAGCATGACCAGAAAAATACTGAGCAGCGAGTCGGAGATATTCACCCACATGGTAAAGACCTGCTGCCCCAGTCCTTTCAGGATGCAGTCGGTGACATGGTCGGCAAACATCACCGGCAGCACAAAGGCCATCAGGCGCACATAGTCCCCCACCTCATACGAGTGGTAGATGAGCATCCCAAGCTCACGGGAAAAGACCACCAGCAGCAACGCCGCCGAGACCGAAAAAACATTGGTCAGCCACAGCACCCGCCCGATGAGCGCGCGGATCGAGGCCCACTCCCCCCGTGCCGCCCGCTCGGCAAACTCCGGCACCAGCAGTCCCGACGCCGAGTACAGAACGGCGGTGGGGTAGAGCAGTACCGGCAGCGCCATGCCGTGCAGCACGCCGTACTCCGCCAGCGCCTGGGGGCGGGTGCGCCCGCCGCGGGTCAAACTGCGGGGGATGAGCAGGTGCTCCACGGTCAGCAGCCCCGAGCGGATATAGGCCGACATAGCCACCGGCAGGGAGATGTGTAGCAGCTGCCGTGTCAGGCCCCGCTCCGCCGCCCCGCCCGCCCGCAGTCCGTACCGCCGGCGGTCAATGAGGTATTCCGCAAACAGGAGCAGGCAGGAGAGCATCTCTGCCAGCGCCCCGCCCGCCACCAGGGCCACGCAGGCATAGCTCAGCCCCCGCGGCATGAGCAACGTCAGCCCGCCAATCACGGCAAAAATCTTCACCGCCTGCTCAAACACCGCGGTGGCGGCGTTCTTGTGCACGCGCTTGACGGCGGTGAAGTAGCCGCTCCATACGGTGGACAGGCCGATGGGCAGCATGCTGGCGCCCAGCAGCCGTAGCGGCCAGAGGGTGCGGCTGTCGCGCAGCAGCCGCTCACTGATAAAGCCCGCCCCGAACACCAAACAAAGGGTGGCGATGCTGCCGAAGAACAAGACATAGAGCAGCGCGCGGCGCATAATGGCGCTGACCTGCCGGCTCTCCCCGCGCCCCAGCGCCTCCGAGACCAGGCGGGTGACGGCTAAGTGAATGCCCGAGGTCGAAAAGGTCACCGAAAACCCGTACACGCTCATGACCAGCGTATACAGCCCCATGCCCTCCGCCCCGATTCTGCGGGAGACATAGGCGTTAAAAGAGACCCCCACCGTGCGCATGAACAGCGAGGCGGCGGTCAGGATGGCGGCGTTGGTCACAAACTTTTTGAGATTGGCACTGATCATACAAACCCACCTTACACAGACGCGCATACTGCTACACTGTATGTGGGCGCCGTATCGCTTATGCCATCCGAAATTGCCCCCCACGCCAAAAGACCCTCCGCGCGGCAGGTACCGTGCGGAGGGTCCAAAACAACAAACAATGTCAGGCGGCGGGCGGCTTATTTTTGAATGAGATGGAAGGCAAAGCCGCCGATTTCGTCCTTGAAGTAAATGAATTTGGGTTTGCCGTTGTCAAAGGTGGTCATGGTGCTGTCATCAAAGGCAAAGCCCTGCCGCTCGAAGTAGGCGATGGCGCGGTCGGCGAAGTTGGTGCGGATGCCGATGTGTCCCATGGTCCCCGGTCCCTTGGACTTCATGAACTCAAAGGCAGTGCCTGCAAAGGCGGACTTGTTGCCCTCCTCCACCGGCATGCCGAACAGCCGCTCCAGCAGCCGCGCGCTCCGCAGGGCTTCCTCGGCATTTGCCGAGTTGATGCCCAGGTGCAGAAACTCCAGCCCCAGCATGGTTTTCATGGCCTGCCGTGTCAGCTCGGTGATAGCGGCGTAGTTGCCCGCGGCAATCAGGTTTTCGGCGACCATGAAGCTGCCGCCGCACGCCAGGATCTTGTCAAACTTCAGGTAGCTCAGCAGATTGTCCGGGTTGATGCCGCCGGTGGGCATGAAGCGCACCTGCCCGTAGGGCGCCGCCATGGCTTTCAGCATCGACAGCCCGCCCGCCGCCTCGGCGGGGAAGAACTTGACCGTTTGCAGGCCCAGCTCCAGGGCGGCCTCGATGTCGGAGGGGGAGGAACAGCCGGGGATGATGGGCACCCCCCGCTCCAGGCAGTGCGTGACCACCCGGGGGTTGAAGCCGGGAGTGACAATGAAGGTGGCGCCCGCGGCAATGGCGGCGTCTGCCTGTGCGGCGCTCAGCACGGTGCCCGCCCCCACCAGCATGTCCGGGTAGGCTTTCGTGATGGCGGCAATGGCCTCGGCGGCGCACTCGGTGCGGAAGGTAATCTCCGCCGCGGGCAGCCCGCCCTCCCGCAGTGCCCCCGCCAGGGGCAGGGCGGTTTTTGGGTCGGTGATTTTGATGACGGGCAGCAGCCCCATCAGGTATATTTTCTTTTCCATCTCGGTCATTGTCGCAATCTCCTTTGTGTCCGGTTGTTTTTGTCGGCGGTAGGTCGGTCGCCCCGCGTGCCCGCTTCCGCCACAGTCTTTGCTTGCTTTTATTGTAATGCATGCGGCGACGCTGCACAATGGCGGATATTGCCCCGAAATATTGCGTATATTGCCCTTTGTCCGGATTGACACCCCCCACACTTTTGTGGTATACTATCGCTATACGAAAGCCAACCGCTGTCATACCGAAAGGGGAGAGAGATGCCAAAGAGCGCCTGTGTCGTGAGCCGGGATACGGCTTTTGCCCAGTTTGTGCGGCTGGAACTGCTGCCCTACCTGTCCCGTGTGACGGTGGTGCCGGAGGAGTCCGCCACTGCGTGGCCCGCTCCTGAGGGAGCCGCCACTTCGTGGCCCGCCAACGACTGGTCCGCCACTTCGTGGACCGCTCCGGAGGGAGCCGCCCCTGCTTGGTCCGCTCCGGAGGGAGCCGCCACTTCGTGGCCCGCCGCCGATTTATATGTCATTGATCTGGACACCGTGTCCCTGCCCGGGCACCCGCTCACCGGGCGGGTGCTCTGCTGCAGCCACAGCCAGAGCCGGCCGGACGATTTCCCTTACCTCTGGGCAGACCGTCCTTTCCGCCCCGCCAAACTGACCGCCCTGCTGGAGCTGACGGCCGACCGGACGCCCGAGGGACTCTGGCTGTTTGAACAGGGGGGAAGACCGATCGCCCGTTTTGACGGCCGGGAGGTCGCCCTGACCGAGCGGGAGTACCGCTTGCTGTCGGTTTTGATGGCGGCGGGCGGGGGGGTTGTCTCCCGAGAAACGCTTTTTGAGCAGGTTTGGGGTGGGCAGGGGGAGACAGGGGTGGTCAATGTGTACATCCACTACCTGCGCCGCAAGTTAGAAGCAGGCGGCCGCAAGCTGATCGAAAGCCGCAAGGGGCGGGGCTACGCCCTGTTTCCGGATGCCGTACCCTCCCCGGCAGCAGACGAAACCAACCGCGCCGCGCGGAGATAGGGGGACCGCCGATGCTCACACTCATCATCGGAGACGCCGGCAGCGGCAAGACCCGCCGCTGCGTGACAGAGATTGCCGCGCTGGTGGCGCAAAAGAAGGCGTGCTGCCTGCTGGTACCCGAACAGCAGACGGTACAGGCCGAACACGCCATGGCCGACCTGCTGCCCCCCGATGCCCCCCTCTATTTCGAGGTAACCAACTTCACTCGGCTGGCCAACACCGTCTTTCGGCGGTACGGCGGGGTCGCCAAAAGCTATGCGACCGCCGATACCAAAGCGTTGCTCATGTGGCAGACCCTGCTTGAGTTGTCCCCCCACCTGCGCCATATCCGCGGGGAGGCCGACAGCGGGCTGGTCGAACAGATGCTCTCGGCCGTCGGGGAGCTGCGCAGCCACTGCATTGACCCCGAGGGGCTGGAGCGCGCCGCCATCGCCGTGGACAACCCGCACCTGCGGGACAAGCTCCTGGACCTTGCCGCCCTGACCGCCGTTTATCAGGACCGACTGCACATGCGCTATGAAGACGCCGCCGAGGTGCCCGACCGGCTGCTCGAGCAGTTGCGGCATTCCGACGCCCTCGCGGGCACCGTGCTGTTCGCCGACAGCTTTACCGGCTTCACCACCCAGCAGTACCGTGTACTGGCGCAGCTGGTGCGGCGCTGTGAGCTGACGGTGACCCTCTGCCTGCCGCCGGACGCCGCCGAGCGCACCTGCTTTGACGAGCTTTTTGACACCAAACAAAAACTCTTGCGCTTGGCGAAAGAGGCAGGGATGCCCGCGACGGTCATCCTCACCGGAGAGAACCAGCGCGCCCGTGACCCTGCCCTGTCCTATGCCGCTGCCCGGCTCTTTCGCCTGCGCCCCGCCCCACTCCCCGCCCCGCCGAACACAGCGCAGGCGGTGCGGGTGGTGGAGGCGACAGACCCCTATGAAGCGGCGGATTTTATCGCCGCCGATATCCGCCGCCGCGTGATGGCGGGGGGGGTTTACCGTGACCACGCCATTGTCGCCGCTTCCGCCGCCGACTATGCCGGCATTTTGGACACGGCGCTGGAGGCGTATGACATCCCCTGCTTTTTGTCGGTGAAGCATGACATGAGCGCCTACGAACCCATCAAGCTGGTGTACGCCGCCTACTCGGTGGTGTGCGGCATGTGGCAGCGGGCGGACGTGATGGCGTACCTCAAGTGCGGCCTGTGCGGGGTGGACGCCGCCGCCTGCGACGAGTTCGAGCTGTATACCGAGCGCTGGAACATCAGCGGGCGGCGCTTCACCGACGGCGTCCCTTTCAACATGAACCCGGACGGCTTTACCGACCGGACCACCCCCGTCCACGCACAGGTGCTGGACAGCGTCAACCGAACCCGGGACAAGCTGGTCGCCGACCTCACCCCGCTGGCAGACGCCGCCGAGCAGTCGCAGAGCGTGACCGACCACTGCGCCGCCCTGCTCGAATTTTTGCTCTCGCTGGAGCTGGAGCGGCAGTTGCGCGAGCGCAGCGAAGCCCTGCTGGCGCAGGGCGAGGGGGCCGCGGCGGCCGACTACGGGCGGCTGTGGCAGGCCATCTGTGACGCGCTCGACCGTCTGGCGGAGACCCTGCCCGGGATGAAAGTCAACGCCCAGACCTTTTTAGCCCTGCTGAAGCTGGTCTTTTCCGCCGCCGATATCGGGCGCATCCCCCCCTCCTCCGACGAGGTCAGCATCGGCTCCGCCGACACCGTGCGGGTGGACGGGGTGAAGCATATCTACCTTTTCGGAGTCTGTGAGGGGGAGTTCCCCGCCGCTGTGCGGGAGCGCGGCATTTTCAGCGACGGCGAGCGGCGCAAGCTGGACGAGGTCGGGCTGGACATGGGCGACAGCTTCGCCCTCCATGCCGCCAAAGAGCTCTTTTACTTCTGGCGCGCCCTGGCCGCCCCCTCCCACTCGGTGACACTGGTCTACCACCTATTTGACGCCGCGCGCAAACCCTGCCGCCCCGCCGCCCCCGTGTTGCGGCTGGGGGCACTGTTCGGGCAGGACTTGCCCACCGTCCGCTGCGGCAGTCTGCCCGCCCTCGACCGGCTCTGGCACCCCGGGCCGTCGCTGGAGCGGCTGGCCGCCCTGAAGGGGACCCCGCTCGGTCAAGTGCTGCTCGGACAGCTCTCGGCAGACCCGCGCTATGCCCGCCGGGCCGCGTCGGCGGGGGCGTCCGTCTACAACGATGCCTGCACCCTGTCGGCGGGGGTGGCGGCGCGGCTCTACCCGCAGGATCTCGCCCTCACCCAGTCCCGGGTGGAGCAGTTTGTCGGCTGTCCCTTCTCCTTCTTTTGCCGCTATACCCTCTCGCTGCAGGAGCAGAAACAGGCGGCGTTTGACTATGCCAACATCGGCAGCTTTGTCCATGACCTATTGCAAGCCTTCTTTTTGCGCCTGCAAAAAGACAACCTTTCGGTCGGGCAGCTTGACGAGGCCTGGATTGAGGCGATGGTGGAGGAGGCGACCGCCGCCTACCTGTCGCGCATCACGCCCCCCGGCATGACCCATACCCCGCGCAACCGCCACCTGTTCAGCGGCCTGCGCCGCAGTGCGCGGCTGATCATTTCCGAGCTCTGCCTTGAAACGGCCCAAAGCGATTTTACCCCCACCTTTTTTGAGCTGGCCATCGACAAAAAGAACCCCGAGTTCCCCGACCCGGTCAGCGTCCCCTTGCCGGACGGCAGCCGTGCCTATGTGTACGGCATCATTGACCGCGTGGATATTTACCCCTCCCGGGGGGATGTCTATGTGCGGGTGGTGGACTACAAAACCGGCTCCAAGAAGCTCGAGGAACGCGAGCTGAAATACGGGCTCAACCTCCAGCTGTTGCTCTACCTGCTTTCCCTGCTCTCCGCGAACGACGCTTTCCGCCACAGCCTGGGGGTGAAAGAGGGCGGGCGGGTACTGCCCGGCGGGGTGATGTACCTGTCGGCCGGCACCGGGGAGATCAGCCTCGACATGCCCCAAAGTGAGGAGGCGGTGCGGGAGCAGGCGCGCTCCCAGCTCCAGCGCAGCGGCTTTTTCACCGATGACCCGCGCATCCTTGCCGCCATGGAGCGGGACCTTGCCGGCCGCTTCCTGCCCGTGGTGAAAAACGGCAAGCCCAAAAGCCAAAGCCGCCCCTACCTCAAGGACGAGCAGGGCTGGCAGCAGCTTTTTGCCGACCTGGAGCGCACCCTCGGCAAAATCGCCACCCGCATCAAGTCGGGTGTGGCGCACGCCACCCCCCTGCAGCACAAGACGCACACCGCCGCCTGCAGCCACTGCCAGATGAAGCCCATCTGCCGCAACGCTATTTTGTAAATAAAAGTTTGCTGTAAATAAAAATTCACACGCGCGCCACAGTCATCCGGCAGAGTGCTCCCCGCCTCGCCTACCCCGCCTCCGACGGTTGGCGCGTCCCGCTCCCCCGCCGGACCGCCCGGCACACCGCGCCCCCCAACCATCGGCGCACCCGCTCCCCCGCCGGACCGCCCGGCACACCGCGCTCCCCAACCATCGGCGCACCCGCTCCCTACCGCCGGACCGCCCGGCACACCGCGCCCC
>Ga0265293_10002236_pt1 | contig 39621 bp, 33 predicted proteins | sample Munlanlewell138R_FD_192505 | JGI IMG/M metagenome (GOLD analysis project Ga0265293, IMG submission 192505) | Leachate microbial communities from a municipal landfill in Southern Ontario, Canada - Leachate well 138R | ecosystem: Engineered > Solid waste > Landfill > Unclassified | place: Canada... | reverse complement strand
ACTCTTCAATGCCACAAAATACTCGTATTTGCACCAATAGGGTGCGGTATCCTAGTGGCAAAATCTGCGAATCACAACCGCAACGGAAATATTTGTCGAGAATATGCAATCCGGAGATGGCACCAGCTGCCTGAATGTTCGCGCCTGTCAATGGCCACCAACAGCGCCGACTGAAATAAGCACCTGCGGGCAAAGTGTCATCGGGACAAAATATACGCCGAGCTGTTATGTGAGTTGAAAACCCTGGTTCGCAAGCGCTAAGGGTGCAAGTTCCGGAGCACGCGACTTCGGGTTAAATGTCATAGCTGAAATTGAGATATAGGGTGCGCCCTGGCCAAGGGTGGGCAACATAGGCGATTTCATTGGTGAGGTTATCAATGCCGATACCGGCTTTGGTGTGCGCCGTGAGTTGATAGCTGGTTTTGACGCCTATTCTGGTGTAACCGTCCTGGCTGCCAAAGACGCTGCTCACCACGTCGGTGTTGTCGAGGCGGCCAAAGCTGCGACTGGCGTATTGAAGGTTTGCGCTCACCTCCACACGGTCATTAACTCCGTAGGTGGCCATGAGATTGCCGCGCCACTTTGGCATGCGGGGAAATTGATTGCCGACAATTCCCGGATCGACTCGATTATCAATAATTTCAGCATCAATCCAGGTCAGGTTTGCCCTGATGTCGAGTCTGGCCAGGAAAACGTCTGTGACGTCGGCAATGATTTCAGCGCCACGGGTCTCCACCTCGTCGACGGGTATAAAGGTAAAAATTCCTGTGCCGCCGGGAAGGGTGGTCGACTGAGCCTCAATGACGTCGTCAACGTTTTCCCAGAACAGATTAACTCGCCCGTAACCGCCGGTAAAAGCTCTTTCCAGCATGACATTGTGATGAAGACCGTTTTCAGGGTTGAGATTGGGGTTGGCTTCGCTGATGGCATTGAACGCCTGGTATTGGCTGTATAGTTCTTCAATGATAGGGAAACGATAGGCCTTGGCAATGGCGTAACTCAGTGTCCAGCGGTCATTGGGCTGGAAACGCAGGGAAAACTTTGGTGAAAATTTTTCCAGAGTTCTGCCTGGAACATTGGTGAAAGTCAGGCTGGAGTCGTCATTGCCGGAAGCCAATAAATAGCCTTTGTGGCTTTGCCAGAATTCATAGCGCCCGCCCAGTGACAGTTGCCAGTAGGGGTTGATATTCCAGTTCAATTGACTAAAAACCGCATTTATGCGGGTTTCGCCGCCGCTACTGTTGGCGAGGTCTGTTTGGTCTCCTGCCCTGTAGTTGGTGGAATGGTAAAGGTTTCGGTGCAATTGATAATTTTCGTGGCGAAAGCCGCTGACAAATTCCAGGTTTTTGATTCCCAGCATGGGGATTTCCAGGGTTGAAAGCCGCAGCTTTATTTCAGCTGTCTGCCAGCCACTGTTGTCGTAATCGAGAATCTGGCCAGAAGAATCGTAGTCGGGGTGAGCGGGATTGCGTGCGGAGGTGCGAGTTTCGTCTGAGAGAATATCGAAATGGCTGAAATTGGTTTCCAAAGAGGCGCTATCACTTAAATCCCCCTTGATTCGCAGTCCGATGGAGAGACTGTGGCGATCCTGGCCACTGGTGTTGAGGCGGCTATGGGGAATAAACAGAAAGGCTTCGTTTTGGCTGGCATTTCCGCCCCAGAGTTGACGGCCAGCGCTGTCAAAAATGTAACTGTTGGCGTTATCGGATATTGAATTGCGGTCTTCGTAGGCGATATTGAGCAAACTCAACCAGGCGCCGGATTCATAGCCGAGCTTGAATTTGACACTATCTGTAGCGGTGTCGATGACGCCACTATCGCCAAAATAAAACTGAGTGTTGCCGCGCTCGTCGCTGCCGACAATTGCGCCGCTCACTGCGGTGGAATTAGGCGCTGTACTCGGCGCGGCAAAGAAAAAGGATTGCGGCTGGGACTCATTGTCGAGGCGGTTGTAGGCCAAATAAAAACTCAGGTCGCCCACTTTGTCGCCGTAGGAAACAAAGCCTTTGTAGCCGTCAATATTATCGTCAAAACCGTAGGCGTCGAAGGTTTGCGTGAAGAAGGTGCCGTCGAGGTGAAATTCCCGTTTCTGGGGAATGGCGGTTTCTATCAGTACCACGCCACCCATGGCGTTGCCGCTGTATTCAGCGGAAAAAGGCCCATAGATAACTTCAACCTGAGCGATTTCGCTGGCAGCCACCATTGTCCAGCGGGGAGCTCCGTTCCAGCGGGATTCAAGCAGGTAGTGGAGGGGAACCCCGTCGGCAAACACCATGGAGCGAGAAGTCTGGAACATATTGGCGCCCCGCAAGCCCAGGGTGCCGTTTGCATCGCCAATAAAGCGGCGTCGAATCACCAGGCTGGGTTCGTATTTAACGAAATCTTCCGTGGTGACCACATTGATGCTGCGAATATCTTCATGTGTGAACAGGCTTGTCGGGCTGTGCCGATCCAGCGCCCTGGATTTTTGTCCCCACACTCGAACTTCATGGAGCTCTGCGATTTTGTCGCTGTCCGCCTGCACCTGTTGACTGCCAAGGGCTGCAGCCAAGAGAAGGATATTCGTCAATAGCCGCCGTATCCATGGCGACATGTGTCGGGGTTCGTTCCCTGTTGTGATGAATGCGCCCATCTTTCCCCGGTACGGTTTTTACAATTTTGACTCTTTCTGCGCCAGACCAGGCGTTGTTGTGCTAGCGCGAGCCACTATAGATGCCGGTTTAGGGAAGGGCAATGCGACATAATGTCGCACCTTGCTGTGGCTCGTTGCCGAGGTGTTGGTGCTCAACGAAGTGTTGGGGAAACCGGCAGCTCTGCGAGGCAGAGGTTGGCCTCAGTCGGAACGTTGATTTTTATCAGACTTTAATCTGCATAACCTGTGTTTATGCCTAATATCAAAATAATACATTTCAGTTATTTTTTGTCGGAGCTATAGTTCGTCCTGTAACAGATTGACTTATTAGGAGTAAGCCTCATGTTAGTCACATATGTAGTCATTCTAGTCTCTGGAATTCTGGGATCAGCCATTGCCTGGGGCGATTTGAAACAATCCGCCAAGCGAAAAGCCAAAGAAAGCTGATACCTGTACCTTATTTCCTACCCCCCTGGAAATTTTTTGGAGCCTTCGGGCTCCTTTTTTATTGGTTAAAACAGCGCCAGCAATTGACGCTGTATATTTTACTTTGTTTCAGTAACGTTAGCCGACGTCCTCGCCACCGAAAGCGGCGATCAACGCGGGAATGAAATTGGCAAATTCGCCAGCCATGATGGTGAAGTCGACATCGAACTGTTCTGCCGCGCTCTCCGCATCCACTTCTGCCAGTTTGTCGTCGATAAGATCGCCAAAGCGCAGGCGTTTAAGGCTGAAATTTTCATCGACAACACAGTCTATGCCCCCGAACCAGCACAGCGCCATTTTGCTGACATACATGCCAGAGGCGAGGTGGTTGCGTATTTCCTCCGAAAACAGGTCTTGATTCTTGCAGCGAATGACGCCGCCGTCGTCGCCGGTATCGCGCAGTTCGCACTCGCCGCCAAGGGCGAAGCTCTGCGGCAACGTCCCCTCTGCCAGCCAGGCTGTCAATGTCGGTGGAATAGGGTGGTGGGTTTTCAGGGAAACCACCGGCAGGCTGCCGACAATTGCCCGCAACTCGCTGATAAGGGTCTCGGCATTTTTGTGGGAGCCGCTGTCAACAATCAACAGCCCCAGCGCCAAATCGATGTAGGCATAGAGTTTTCGAGTTCTGCTAAAAGCCCTCGGTAAAAGTTCAAAGACGATCTCTTCCTTTAGAGTGGTGCGCTCCTTTTTGCCGGGCTTGCGATCTTCCCTCGCTTCAATTTCAGCAACTTTCTCCGCCAGAGCCTCGTTGACAATGGCTGCTGGCAGAAGTTTTTCCTGGCGTTGCAGACATACCATCAGGCGACCGTTGGCGGCATGAACAAGAGGGCTGTCATCTTTGCCTACGGGAGGCACCCAACCCAGGGTTGCCTGCTCCTGCTTGCCGCAAGGCCTAAAGACTTTGGTGCCCAGCAATTCTGCGAGTTCTTCCGGCAAGTGGGTAAAGGGTTTGGTGAAACGGTAAATAAGCAGGTTTTTGAACAGCATGAATCAAATAGCCTTTTATGAGTGGTGCGGGGAGAGTTTTACGGCGGTTATTGTAATGCCCGCCTAGGGGCGATTGGCAAATCTATGGCTTTGGCGATGGATTGTTGAAAGCCATCACCATTTTTTGCCATCGTTGGCGCTGGCGGCTGTTTTTATGAGGCCAGAATGACAGCCCGTCAGCTTTTTGGCCGAGGGGTTTGTTATTCTGGGCTAGCGGGGTTGGCGCCCTCGGTTTCCGGGGTTTCCAGCTTGGCCAGCTTCGCTTCTAGTTCTGCGATCTTGCGCTGAAGCTCGGCGTTTTCAGTTTTCGCTTTGGTGAAATTTTTCTGGAGAAGATCATTGGACGCGGTTCTCTCGGCCAGTTTCTTCTTGGTTGCGTCGAGATTTTTTTTCAGTTTGTCTGGATCAAATTTTTTCAGCTCCGCCAGTTCTGCGCGCTCCCGGTCGAGATCTTTTTGCAGACTCTTGGTGCGCAATTTCTGTTTCTCGATGTCTTCCTTCAGGTTTTCGCAGCGCTGATGGAGTTCGCGGTTCTGTTGCTCGATCTTCTTGTTGGCGCCAGCTTCCGCGGAAAGGGCTCGAATTTGTTCAAGCTGTTTCGCAATGGCCGTTTTCTGCTCTTCGTTTTCTTTGCTGATACGCTGAATCTCTGCGTCTTTGGCATCGATTTTAACCTGGTACTGGGCTTTGAGGTTCTCTTCAAGCTCGATCATTATTTCGAGCCTTTTGGCTGCTAGCATCTGTTCTTTACTCTTTGCTGGTTGATTACAAGTTTTTGGTGGAGTGTGGTCGCTGCAAACGACATTTTCCCATGGCTGATGACAGGCGCTGCGGACTGCAGATGTCGGGTATAACCAAGCCAATCGAGTCGGGTGGTCATCAACAGGGTAACGCTCTGAAAAATTGATGAAATGGTGGGCCCAGTAGGACTTGAACCTACGACCAATCGATTATGAGTCGACTGCTCTAACCAACTGAGCTATGGGCCCCTTAATAAAGTCGCAACTGCTAAAAAGCAGGGTCGGCATTATAGCCATGGCGGGTTGGTTTGACCAGAGATACTGAGATGGGCTTCTCCAGAGGCTGAAGTGGAAGGTCTATGGTCGAGTTGCGCAGCTGGTGTACCAAGCAGCCATTTCAATTTAATGGTCGGGAAATCGTCATATTTCCCCGCAGATAAGCCATGGTTCCTTTCCATTTGCCTGGATTTCAGCATGGGCTGATGTAATTTCGGATTGAGGTGATCAGGTTTCCTGTTGGGACTGGCGCCTAACTTTTGGCTACAATGGCGTCGCTGCGGTTCGGTGGCGTCAGAGCCCGGCAGTTGCCCATTGCAAAAGTGCGGTTTATTTGTCAAACGAGATTATGAAAAGGGGGTTATGCGCATGACTGAGGAAAAAAATCAGGATTTTCAGAGCTTTCTTGAATATGCCAGCAAAAAAGAGGGCTCACAGTGCTTGTGCGCGGTTTTTTGTCATTCTGCTGCCGATGATATCGATCGCCTCTACACCAGTGGCAAATCTCTGATGCCGGTCATGTGCGTAGATAAGTCCCTGCACCGTCTTGGCCAATTCAAGGATTTGGCTTCGGATTCCTCCCTAGTGGGAATCGGCTGGGATGTGGTTTGTATCAGTGTGCTGGTGGGCAGGAACGGAATGATGCCCACGGCCATAGAGACCAATAAACGGCTCGATGTCATGCTGGAGCTGATAAGACGGGGCGACACCGGCAAGTTGGTGATGTTTGATCGCGAAGGCCAGCATGTCAAGTTAGTCAGTGTGAGTCCCTGACCGGGGATTGGCCAAAGAAACGGACGCATTGGCAAATTGCTTGCGATAGCGTTCGGGGGTTGTCTGAAACCAGCGCTTGAAGGCGCGACGCAGGCTCGAGCTATCGTGGTAGTTGAGCATGCCGGCAATGGCTTCCACCGACAGCTTTGTGTCGCGCAGATAACCGGTCGCCAGTGACGACAGAATTTCATCCCGCAACCGCTGAAAACCGCTGCCTTCCCGCGCCAGGCGGCGCGCCAGTGTGCGCTTGCTGATAAAAAGAATTTTGGCGGCAGCCTCTTCGGAAAGTTTCCCCGGTGGGTGCGAGAGCAGTAGTTTTCTTATTCGCTTGCTGGTATAGCCCTGATTGGCATCCAGCTGCTGCAGCATACTCTGGCATTGGTGCAGGGCAAACCCATAGTTCATATGGTCTGAGGAGGCATTGGGAATGTGGCGCAGACTTTCCGGTATCAAGAGTTTGCTTTCCCGTGCGCCAAAGGTGATGGGGCAAGAGATATATTTTTCATAGTCGGCAAAATACTCTGGTTTTGCATAGCTGCAGTAGAGATGCCCTTCTGTAAATGGGCGCCCGAGAACAAACTCGATCAGGGAAAGCAGCGACAGGGCAAAACATTCCAGGACACTGCGGCTGTCTTCTTTGTCGCTGATATCAATATCGAAGTGACACTCCAGCCAGCCATTCTTCTCCATAACCCGAAGGTGGGTAAAGCTCACCCTTGCCGGCAGAAAATTCTGGAAATCGCGGATTGCCGTGCCGAGATTGGGGCTGCTGTTGGCCAGAAAACCCAGGGGGCCGTGGGTGGGTGGTGTCAATGCCTGGCCGAGGCGAAGGCCAAAACCGGGGTCGCCGGAGAGTGCCATGGCATTGCGCATGATCTGCAATTGCTGCTCTTTGTAAATCAGAGTGTCGTCGTTAAGAAGGTCTTCCACCTTGAGATTGGTGCCGCGAAGCAGTACCGCCAGATCTTTCTCCTGAAGCCCGAGTTGCCGGGCGATCATGCGGGAATAGCTAATAGCTATAGTGGGAGAAAGGGGTGTTTTTATATTGGTCATTGGCTCAGTCTTTTGTAAATATAAATCGATTTTTTAATGTTGAATGGCGCTGACTTAGCGCCAAGGCCAGGATTTTTGTCATTCCCCCAACGCGGGAATCACGGCTTAAACCAGCGCCATTCTTTTAATGTCCTTATACCCGCATAAAGACTAAATTTTGTTGGGCTGGAGTAATTATCAGGAGTTACTTCAATCTCAGAGGTAAGACAAAAAACCGATTATAAACGGTAGGAGATACCAAGTACGCTGACGTTTGGATTTTTTCGCAAGTGCAGTGCTGTGCTGCCTTCGAAGAGTTCGCCGTCTGACCGCAACTGAGTCCAGGCCTCGGTGTCGATATCAAGAAAACTGGTGGAAAAATTCAGGCTGAGTTTGTCTGTAATAGCAATATCAGCTCCAGCCTGAAAGGCCATCCCGTAAGCATCTTTTACAGTCAGAGTCTCAATGGTATCGATGTTGAGTTGGTTGGCAGTGTTGCTGTTAATTCGGACGTTAGAGAGACGAGTGTAATTGATGCCAATGCCGATATAGGGTTTTATCCCTAACAGGCTTGCCGAGTGATCAGAATCGTCAAAAAAATAATACTGAACGAGAACTGACAAAGGTCTGGCATCTGTAGAACCTATTGATAACCCTGCCAAGGAGCCACCCTGTCCGTTGACATCAATTTTCAGGTCTGCCAGGGGCAATAAAATTTCTATGCCCCAATGCTTATTTAAAAAAACAGTAGTGGTTGCCAGTGGCGTTTGTTGACTTTCAATGCTGAGACCTCCCAAGTTTATGTTGTCATTAAGGATTATGGTGTCGATTTTTTCCCGTGGATCAATATTGGCGTAACCCAGCCGCAAAAGAATGTCGCCTGTTTCATAAGCCAAGGTTAACTGGGGGGTTGCAAACAAAAGGATTTTTATTAACAGGTTCCATGGCGACGATAAAAAGTTTTTCCGTAGATTTTTCATAACTGGTGTGATTCTGAACGTCGATTTGTCTTCATAGTTTTTTTCGCAGGTCGCAATAGGAAACATTTTTCTGCATGGGCTATACGCATATTGTAATGGGAACGGGATCTGCGGCGTTCATGGCAAAGGCCGGTTGTCTTTTTATGTCCCTATGTTGTCAAAAAATGTCCTCCTTGGTGGGGGCTTGTCTCCTTACTATGGCTTATACCAATAACCTACTACATTGTGGGTATATCGCCCCAGGAGACACATGATGAACACAGCTTTTATTACCACCGCTGGAGAGACTGATATTGTCGACCCCTACGAGGTGGCGCTGGAGCGCCTCGACGTCAGCGACCCGCGACTCGCAATTGATGAACGCTGGAAGCCTTTTTTCAAACGGCTTCGCGAAGAGGCGCCGATCCACTATTTGAAGAACAGCCAGTTTGGCCCTTTCTGGTCTATCTCCAGGTACGATGACATTGTCGCCATCGAGGCCAAGCCGGAAATTTTTTCCTCGTCCTGGGCTTACGGCGGCATCACTATTCTGGATATGCAGGATCTGGATGTGCAGTTGCGCATGTTTATCGCCATGGACGATCCTGAGCACGCCCAGCAGCGTCAGACTGTTGCCCCAGCTGTGCAGCCCACAGAATTGAGAAAACACGCAGAGCTGATCCGCGAGCGCACCAGCAGTCTGTTGGACGGCCTTCCTGTCGGCGAACCTTTTGACTGGGTGGAACGGGTATCAAAGGAACTGACAACGAGAATGCTGGCGACATTGTTTGATTTTCCCTGGGACGAGCGTCAGCTGTTGCCCTATTGGTCTGATTGGGCGGCGAATATCGACATAGGCACCGATCCTGTTCTCAATGCCGAGCGCGAAAAAATCCTCTTTGAAATGGCGGCCTATTTCAAGAAGCTCTTTGACGAGCGCAGAGCCATGCCACCCAGAGGGGATTTGCTGTCGATGATGGCGCATTCCGAACACATGTCCAATCTCGATGAGCAGAGTTTCCTCGGCAATATTGCCCTGTTGGTGGTAGGCGGCAACGATACCACCCGCAACTCGATGACGGGACTGATCCAGCAAATCAACGCCTATCCAGAAGAATGGGATAAGGTTAAAGCCAATCATGCCCTGATTCCTACCGCAGTTACCGAAGCCATTCGCCTGCAAACCCCCATAGCCCATATGCGCCGCACGGTTGTTGAAGATACGGAATTTCGCGGGCATAAAATGCGCAAGGGCGACAAGGTAATTCTCTGGTACAGATCCGCCAATCGCGAAGAGGAAGTGTTTGCTGATGCCGACAAATTTGACGTCAACCGCGCCAATTCCCGCCGCCACCTGGCCTTTGGTTATGGCATACACCGCTGTCTGGGTTCCCGGCTTGCGGAGCTGCAATTAACGACCCTCATCGAGGAAATGCTAAAGCGCAATATGGAAGTGAAAAAAATCAGCCCGCCGGAGCGCATTCCCTCCTGTTTTGTCAGCGGCTACCATCGCCAGATGGTGACAATCACCAGGGATTGATTGCCGAAATCAGATTGAAGGAAGTTGACTATGACTGATGAGTTTAAGTCCTATATTTGTTTGAACTGCGGCCTTATTTACAGTGAGGCCGAAGGCTGGCCGGATGAGGGCATTGCTCCCGGCACCCGCTGGGAGGATGTCTCTGAAGACTGGATTTGCCCCCAGTGTGGCTCGGCGAAGATCGATTTTGAAATGGTGGCAATTTAACAATTTCACAGATATGTCGATTTAGGGAGTTCTGATTAATGTCATTCCTGCGCAGGCAGGAATCTATAATCCCTTGATTGTTCTCGACTCCCGCCTGCGCGGGAGTAACCTAACAGAATTAACCGAGTTTCCTTGGTTTTGTGATTCAGTGGGATGGGGGCGAAGTATTTTGTAATACTGCGTATGAAAAGTTTGCATCCTTTTCTGCAAATGAATTAGGCTGTGGCTTTTTGCGGAGTTAACCATTGATGAAAGTTTTGATCGTTTATGCCCATTCGCAACCCGCTTCCTTCAATGCGGCCATGCTGGCTAAAGCTCAGGCCACATTGACCGATCAGGGCCATGAAGTTCGAGTGTCGGATCTCTACCAAATGGGCTTTAATCCGGTGGCTTCCGCCAATGATTTCAAGGAGCGCCGCTTTCCCGGCCACATGCAGTACGACCGGGAGCAGAAGTATGCGGTGGAACATAAAACTTTTAGCGACGACATCGCTGCGGAAATTGACAAAGTACTCTGGTGCGACCTGCTGATATTGCAGTTCCCCCTCTGGTGGTATTCGGTTCCCGCCATCATGAAAGGCTGGTTTGATCGCGTCTTTGTCAACGGCCTCATGTATGGCCAGTTGGGTCGTTTTAACCACGGCGGCCTCAAGGGCAGAAGGGCGATGGTATCTACCACCACGGGTTGTTTTCCGGGCATGGTGGATGAGGGCGGTGTTATGGGGCACCTGGATGCGGTACTCTGGCACCTCCAATACGGCACTCTTGCCTATGTGGGCTTTAGCGTTCTCGAACCCTATGTTGCCTGGTCAACCCGTTACAGTGAAGATGGTATGCGCCAGCAATATCTGGAGGAATTTGCTGAAAATCTGCGCAATCTCGACAGCAGACCCCAGAAATATGTCCATGCCACCGAGGATTTTGGCAAGGACTGGAAACTCAAACCCGGCATAGAGCCGCAAACCTTTGGGCATCAGCCTTTTCCGCTGGGGCGCAAACAAAGCCACTGAGCCTGTTTGTGGGCAAGCCGCCGTTGGACGATTGCGATTTCGGTGACGCTGTCGGCGGTTAGCCTTATGTTACAATTTCGCCACTTTCTTATTTTTAGCAGGTGTCGTTATGACTGTCGCTGAGCGAAACTCCATTGTTCGCAAATCCTTTCCCGTTGGCCCCTTGCAGTGCAATTGCACTATTATTGGCGACACCCTCACGGGGAAAGCCATTGTCGTCGATCCCGGTGGTGACGCAGATGTCATTCTCAATACCCTTAAAGCCATGAACCTCAGTGTGGTCGCCATTATTCACACCCATGCCCATCTGGATCATATCCTCGCCGCTGGAGAAATCCAAAAAGCCACGGGTGCGCCTATTCATCTTCACGAGGATGATATGTTCCTCTGGGATGAGGTGGAAGCCCACTGCCGTCGCTTTGGTCTGCCACCGGTAAAACTGCCGCCTCCCGACAAATACCTCAAGGACGATCAGGATCTGGGCTGCTGCGGTGGTGTCACCCTGCACACACCAGGTCATACTCCAGGCTCAACCAGTTTCTGGTTTGAGGACGCTAACCTATTGATTGCTGGAGATACTTTGTTTCTCGGCAGTATCGGTCGCACCGATTTCCCCGGCGGCAATTTTGAGCAGATTGTGAAGTCTATTCGCGAGCGTATTTACACGCTGGATGAAGGCGCCGAGGTGGTCACCGGCCACGGCCCCGAAACCACCATCGGCCAGGAAAAATATCACAACCAGTTTGTGCGTGCCTGATAACAACAATAAGTCAATTCCAGGGGAAAATCGTGAACTCATCAACAAACACCATGCTCACCACCATGCTGCAAATGCAGGATGCCATGAATGCTCGAGTGAATGAAAACTGGCGCGAGCAGGGCTTTGCCTGGTACAGAGCTATCTGGACCGAATGCGCCGAGCTGATGGATCACTACGGCTGGAAATGGTGGAAAAAACAGCAGCCGGATGTGGATCAGGTCAAGCTCGAGCTGGTGGATATCTGGCACTTTGGCCTCAGTATTCTACTCCTGTCCGACATTGACGAGCGGCAGTTGGTGGAGGTCGTCACCCTGGAGTTGGAAGTTGCGGGGGGGCGGGAAGATTTTCGAGAATTGCTGGAAGAATTCACCCTCAACACCTTGGAAACAAAAGCCTTTAATGTCAATCTTTTTGCCCGCCTTATGGCTTCGGTGGAGATGGACTTGCATGAGCTCTATGTCCGCTACGTGGGTAAAAACGTGCTCAATTTTTTCCGCCAGGACAATGGCTACCAGGAGGGCAGTTACATAAAAAACTGGCGCGGCAAGGAAGACAACGAGCATCTGGTGGAAGTTGTCGCCGAGTTGGATGCGAGCAGTCACAGCTTCAAGGATGACATCTACAGCGCCTTACAAATTCGTTATAACCTTGTTACGGCTAATTGATCTTGCGAGGGTGAAATATTTTCCCGTATCCGTATAATGCTGGCTCCTCAATTCCCTTAACCCCTCGATGTGGAGAGAGCCTGTGAAAGCACCTGTACGTGTTGCCGTGACTGGCGCGGCCGGACAAATCAGTTATTCCCTTCTTTTTAGAATCGCCGCAGGCGAGATGCTCGGCGCCGACCAGCCCGTTATTCTGCAGATGCTGGAAATTACCCCCGCGCTGGAGGCTCTCAAAGGTGTGGCCATGGAGCTGGACGACTGCGCATTCCCGCTGCTGGCTGGCATGGTGCAAACCGATGACCCCAATGTGGCTTTTAAAGATGCAGATTACGCCCTGCTGGTAGGTGCCCGTCCCCGCGGCCCCGGTATGGAGCGCAAGGATCTGCTTGAAGCCAATGCGGCCATTTTTTCCGTTCAGGGCAAGGCGATCAACGACAATGCCAGCCGCAATATTAAAGTTCTGGTGGTCGGCAATCCCGCCAACACCAATGCCCTGATTGCCCAGCGCAATGCTCCCGACCTCGATCCCCGTCAATTTACCGCCATGATGCGTCTCGATCACAACAGGGCAATGACCCAGTTGGCGCAAAAAACCCGCACTACCATCAATGACGTCACCAATATGACTATCTGGGGCAACCACTCGTCCACCCAGTATCCAGATATTCATCACGCCAAAGTCAATGGCAAAACCGCCATTGATCTGGTTGATCAGGATTGGTATGCCAACACCTTTATTCCCGACGTTCAACAGCGCGGCGCTGCTATCATCAAAGCCCGTGGCGCGTCCAGCGCTGCGTCCGCCGCCAATGCCGCAATTTCCCATGTGCGCAGCTGGGCGCTGGGCACCGCCGAGGGCGACTGGGTGAGCATGGGTGTTTACTCTGATGGCAGCTACGGTATTCAACAGGGGTTGATCTACTCATTTCCCTGCGTTTGTAAAAACGGCGACTGGCAAATTGTTCAGGGACTTGCCTGCAATGAGTTTTCCGTGGCGCGCATGAAGGCTACTGAGCAGGAACTGGCCGAAGAGCGCGATGCGGTAAGCCATTTGCTGCCCTGATTGCTTTTCGCTAAGGAGACTCTGATTAATTCTGTTTCTGTCACTCCCGCGCAGGCGAGAGCCCAGAAAAATCGGGCAATGATAGATTCCCGCCTGCGCGGGAATGACATTAATCAGGGCTTTTCTGAATAATAAAAAAACCCGCGACGGCGGGTTTTTTTATGTCTGCTGCTTTGAAAAATACGACAAAGGAATCAGCCGAAAAGTCTGGCTACAAGCACCGGAATAGCGGTTTCCACTCGCAGGATCCTTTGTCCCAGGGTTACAGGAGTAAACCCGCAGGCGACAAGCTTTTCGACTTCGTAGGGAATAAAACCGCCTTCAGGGCCAATGGCAAGAGTGACCGGTTCGCGAAGATTCCAGGGGCAGGGGGTTTCCGTATAGGGGTGCGCCACCAGAGCGCGAGTGTCTTTTATGATGTCAGGCAGTTCATCCTCAACAAAGGGTTTGAAGCGTTTATGTAAATATACCCTGGGCATTAGGGTGTCGCAGCACTGTTCCAGCCCCAGCAGCAGTTGCTCTCTGACGGCTTCCGGTGCCAGCCAGGGGGTTTGCCAGAAACTTTTTTCCACTCGAAAACTGTTGATCAGGTGAATTTCCTTGACGCCAAGGCTGGCAACGGTCTGAAGCACTCTGCGCATCATTTTTGGTCTTGGCAGTGCCAAGACCAATTTAAGATCCAGTGGCGGGGGTGGCTCTGTATTGAGTTCAACGTTGAGCAATGTGTGGTCGGAACAACAGGAAATCACCGTTGCCGTACCCATTCTGCCGTTAATTTCCCCGACGCGGATGCTGTCGCCGACAGCGATCTTGACGATATGCTGAAGGTGATCATGCTGACCGCCGAACACCCGCAAGCGCTTGTCGGCATCCAGATTCTGCGCTGGGAAAAGTAGCAAATTCACAGCTAGTGGCTGCTCGGTTTAAAAACGAGCGAATCTAGCACAGTTGCACAGGCGATGGTATTAACCCATCACCAAACCATGTTGAACCAACAATTTGGTTTGAAGTCATGACGCGAGTAAATCCGCCAACACGCGGCAGGCGTCGGTTTCGGTAAAAATACCCGCAAGCTCACCCTGATCCAAAACAATCACCGCAGACGTCTGTTGTTTAATCATTTGCCGCAGCACTTTTTCGAGGGAATCCTGGGCGTCGGCGACAAAGGCTCTGGTTGTGGCGATATCACTGACCAGCAAATCTTCGTCGGCGCCGATTTTGTGGGCGGGCAGGGTAAAGCGTTTGATGTCTTTGTCGGTAATGATGGACTCCACCACGCCAGCATTCATCACCGGCAATTGGTTGACATTCATCTCTTCCAACAACTTTTTTGCTTCTGATAGGTGAGCGTCGATGGCAATGGTTTTTGGTGATGGCGTCATCACATCTGTTAGTTTGATATCTTTAGGCACGGTTTTTTCCCCAAGTTTGTTTTGTCACTATGGCTCATCAATGTGGGGGTTGTCATGGTTTGAATCAAGGGGTGGAATGTTTTTAATGTTTAGGCGGATGTTTGCACGCGTTTTCGGCACCGATGCGCACTTCAATATTGTTTTTGCAGCCCAACAGAGCGTCGCAAATAGCTTGAGTTCTGTCGATCAGTCTTGATACGGGCAAAACAATACCTACAGCAAAAATCCCCATATAGGTATTGATGGCGACGGCAAAAGCGCAAACCCCCAACGTTTGTTCTTCGTAGTCGGCAGCAATTCCAGTGCGACGAATTTTTTCCAGATCCTGCAATAGCTCGTCCAGCGTCAATGTGTTGACGGTTTCACGGGGCAGGGGGGAGGGCAGAAGCTGCATGACCTCCTCCAGCTCCATATTAGCCAGCAACGCCTTGCCAGGGGCTGTTGAGTACAGCGGTGTACTGCAGCCCACAGGAAAAACGATTCTCACCGCCTGTTCGGCAATGACACGATCAATAATATTGGTTTCCTTGCCAGCCTGGCAGGTTAAATAGCTGGATTCCTGGAATTGCTCACAGAGGTTCAGAAGATGGGGGTGAACCACAGAGATGATATCGGTTTGTGTCTGATAAAGGAGGCGGCCAATGGCGGGACCCAGGCGAAAACCGCCTCCAGGGCCGATGGGTTCGACAATGTATTCATCCTGGAGGGCGTTAACAATCCGTTGAACCGTGGAACGGGGCAAATTGACTTCCTGGGCAATAGCGGCGAGGCTCATTCCCTGGGGTGATCTGCTCAGGGCGCGGGTAATGGCCGCCGCCCGCGCGATTACCTGAATGCCCTGTTTATGTGCTTCGTTGTCGCAATTTTTTTCGTCTTTAGCCATGATTTTCTCCGGAAAGGGGTCCCCTGGTGTCAACAGGAGCAGGTTGCCTCAATCATTGCCCTCCCTGGTTATAATGGCTTTTTGCTATGCCATTAAAATTGGGTCACAGGCCAAAAAATATCAAATGGCGGTTGCATTAAAACCTCAGTAGATTATTATTGACCCGTACTGCAGTACACTGTATCGAAAAAGTTCTGATCAATCTATACCCTCTTCACCATTTGGCATTTCTTCAGGAGGTTTCCCTGTGAAACTCAATCGTTCGCTGGTAACTTTGGGTGTTGTCGTGGCAGCTCTGTCTGTAACGGCCTGCTCCAAGCAGGATGCTCCCACAGCTGAGGCGCCTCCCCCTGAAGTGGGTGTCTATACGGTTGAAGCTCGTGAATTAACCCTGACCACGGATCTTCCCGGTCGCACTGTGGCCTACAAACGCGCCGAAGTAAGACCCCAGGTGAATGGCATTGTTGAGAAACGTCTCTTTATCGAAGGTTCTACGGTGGAACAGGGGCAACAGCTTTATCAAATAGATGATGCCAAGTATCAGGCGGCGCATCTGCGCGCCCAGGCGACATTGAAAAACGCTCAACAATTGGCGGATCGTTACCGGGAGCTCAAAAAAACCAGTGCCGTCAGTCGTCAGCAGTTTGATGACGCAGTGGCCGCTCTGGAGTTGGCAAAAGCCGAGGCAGAGCTGGCGCGCATCGATCTCGCCTACACAAAAGTTCTCTCTCCCCTCACTGGGCGCATTGGTCGCTCTGCAGTGACGGAAGGGGCTTTGGTAACCAATGGTCAGGTTGAAGCTCTGGCAACGGTGCAACAGCTCGACCCTATTTATGTGGATATTAATCAGCCAGTGGCAGAATTGCTTCGCCTTCACGAAGACCTTAAGGCCGGTTTGATAACCCAGGCGGGAAAGGATGAAGCCACCGCTTCACTATTGCTTGAGGATGGCCGCCGCTATGAGCATGCCGGTGTACTCAGTTTTGCTGAGGTCAGTGTCGATGAGGGTACAGGTTCTGTGACCATGAGGGCGGTATTTCCCAATCCCGATGCGAAGTTGTTGCCCGGCATGTTTGTGCGCACTCGGCTGGTTTCCGGGCAGAAGGAAAACGCCCTCCTGGTTCCCCAGCAAGGCGTCCAGCGCGATCCGAAAGGTGAGCCCCTTGTCTGGGTGGTCAACGACAAAAATATAGTAGAGCAGCGTATGGTGACCACGGAGCGCACCGCTGGTAATCAGTGGTTGGTTACGGCTGGGATTAACTCGGGAGATCAAGTGATTACTGAAGGTCTATTGCGAGTGCGACCGGGAATGAAAGTAACCCCAACACCGGCGACCAATATTGATACCCTCATGGAGTTTGCAACCACGACCGCAAGTGCTGACAAAAAACCTGAAGCCGAAAATGATGCCGGCGTGAATTGAGGCGCTGATTTATGTCCAGTTTTTTTATTGACCGCCCCATTTTTGCCTGGGTTATTGCCATTGTCATTATGCTTGCCGGCTTGTTGTCGGTGTTTAAGTTGCCGGTCACCCATTATCCGAACATTGCAGCGCCGGCTATTTCTGTCAATGTCACCTATCCTGGCGCCTCTGCGCAAACCGTTCAAGACTCTGTCGTCCAGGTTATTGAACAGCAGCTCAATGGCCTGGATGGCCTGCGCTATATGACCTCCACCAGTGAGGCCAATGGCAGCATGTCCATTATTATCACGTTTGATCAGGGTGTTGACCCGGATATCGCCCAGGTACAGGTGCAAAATAAATTGCAGGTGGCCACACCCCTGTTGCCGGAAGAAGTGCGCAGGGAAGGCATCAGAGTGGCTAAATACCAAAGCAACTTTATGCTGGTGATTGGCCTTATCGATGAAAGTGGCCAGATGGATAATTTCGATCTTGGCAACTATATCGCCTCGAATCTGCGCGACCCGGTTTCACGGGTTCAGGGCGTGGGAGACTTTTTGCTTTTCGGCTCCCAGTACGCTATGCGGATTTGGCTCGACCCCACTAAGCTGTACAGTTATCAGCTGACCCCAGGCGATGTGGCCAATGCCGTGCGCTCACAAAATGTTCAGGTTTCTGCCGGCCAGCTGGCGGGGCTGCCCTCAACAGAAGGTGTACAACTGAATGCCACAATTACGGCAAAAACACGACTGAAAACCGTTGAGGAATTTGAAGATATTCTTCTCAAGGTCAATCCCGATGGTTCCCAGGTGCGCATGAAGGATGTTGCCGAAGTGAATCTCGGCAGTGAAAACTTTTCCATATCCGGAAAATATAACGGCGTTCCCGCATCAGCGATGGCGCTGCGCCTTGTCAGTGGCGGTAACGTTCTCGAAACCACCGAGCGGGTAAAAGCGCTTATTGATGAGCTGTCGGTCTATTTTCCGCAAGGGGTAAAGGCGGTATATCCCCTCGAAACTGCGCCAGTGGTGGCAGAGTCCATATCCTCTGTGGTGAAAACCCTGATTGAAGCGATTGTCCTGGTTTTTTTGGTAATGTATCTGTTCTTGCAGAACTTTCGCGCCACTCTGATTCCAACCCTGGCGGTGCCCGTTGTACTGTTGGGCACTTTTGCCGTGCTACTCACCTTTGGCTTCAATATCAATGTGCTAACCATGTACGCCATGGTGCTTGCCATTGGTTTGCTTGTCGATGACGCCATCGTGGTGGTGGAAAACGTCGAACGGGTGATGACGGAGGAAAATCTCAATGTCAAAGAAGCCACGCGCAAATCCATGAAACAAATTCAGGGGGCGCTGGTTGGCATCGGTATGGTGCTGACTGCTGTCTTTGTGCCTATGGCTTTTTTCGGTGGCTCTGCGGGAGTTATCTATCAACAGTTTTCGATCACCATTGTCACCGCCATGGTGCTGTCTGTGCTGGTTGCCCTGATATTTACGCCAGCGCTTTGCGTCACTCTGCTGAGAGCCAAAGATGTCGACCACTCCCACAAACGCGGTTTTTTTGGTTGGTTTAATCGCACCTTTTTAAAGGGAACCCAGGGGTACGAGCGCGCAGTGACATCTGTGCTCAAGCGCCGCGCCAGATACCTGTTGATCTTTATTGTTATTGTGGGTTGTCTCGGGTTTCTCTTTGCCAAACTTCCCAAAGCGTTTCTCGCCGATGAAGATCAGGGCATTATGTTTGTTCTCGCCCAGCTGCCGAGCAATGCGACTGCCCAGCGCACGGATGAAGTCATGGACGAAATTGAACGTCATCTCCGCGAAGAAGAGCCCGGACTGATTAAATCCGTATTTACTGTTACAGGTTTCAGTTTTACCGGCCAGGGTCAGAACATGGGGATCGCCTTTGTTCACCTCAAGCCCTGGGACGAGCGGGAAGGTGAAGTCACCGATATTTTCAGTTTGGCGCAGCGTTCCTTCGCTGCTTTCGGCAACATTAAAGACGCCTTTATTGTTCCTGTGGTGCCACCGGCTATTTTTGAACTGGGTAACGCCTTGGGCTTTGATCTTTTCCTTCAGGATCGCGCCGGCCTCGGCCATCAAATCCTAACTCAGGCCAAAGATGAATTTCTGGCGGCAGCTCGCAGTGACCAGCGCCTGACTCAGGTTCTCCATTCGGGAATGGATGACGCACCCAAATATGAAATTATTGTCGATGAGGAAAAAGCCAGCGCCTTTAAGCTTGATTTAAATGACATCAATGAAACCATTCAAGCGGCCTGGGGCTCCATGTACGTCAACGACTTTATCGACCGTGGTCGAGTCAAGCGTGTCTATATACAGGGAGATGTAGACTCCAGAATGGCTCCCGAAGACTTCGCCAAATGGTATGTGCGCAACAGCGATGGCGACATGGTGCCCTTTAGCGCCTTTAGTCACGGCCAATGGGGCTTTGGCCCTGCCAAACTGGTGCGTTACAACGGTATTCCAGCCATGGAAATACTTGGTGCGCCAGCCCCCGGTTACAGTACAGGAGAGGCGATGACGGCTCTGGAGGAGCACGCTAACAACCTCCCTTTGGGTATAGGTATGAGCTACACAGGCCTGTCTCTGGACGAGATCGAAACCGGTTCCCAGGTTTACATACTTTACGCTCTGTCCATTCTTGTGGTGTTTCTCTGCCTTGCAGCGCTGTACGAAAGCTGGTCAATTCCGCTGGCGGTGATGTTGGTAGTTCCCCTGGGATTGATTGGCACAGTATCCGCCACCTTGTTGAGAGGATTAAGCAACGATATTTTCTTTCAGGTTGGCCTTTTGACAACGGTGGGCTTGGCGGCAAGAAATGCCATCCTTATTGTTGAGTTTGCTCGCTCACTTCACGAAACCGAGGGTCTACCCCTCGTTTCTGCTGCCATCAAAGCCGCACGTTTGCGCTTGCGGCCCATTCTTATGACATCGCTGGCCTTTACCTTCGGCGTGCTGCCGATGGCGCTTGCCACTGGCGCGGGGCAGGGTAGCCAGCACTCTATCGCCACCGGCGTGGTCGGCGGCATGATAACAGCCACCGTTTTGGCAATCTTTTTTATTCCGCTGTTTTTTGTGGTGGTTTCTCAGTTGTCGGAAAAACTGTTTCCAAAGAAACAGGAGGAGACGAGCGCCAAAAGTATTACAACAGACGCCTAGAAAACTGTGCCAACTTTGAATAAGTTTTGTTTGTAGAGGCTGCTTCGGCAGCCTCTTTTTTTAGTTGTCCATTTTCGCCTCCCATAGTGCGCTGGCATTTTTACAACTTTGGTATTAGAGTAGTGACAAAGCAATCAGTAGTCGAGTTTGGCGTATGAAAGACATAACAATAAATTACCTGGACATGGGTAAAAAATTAACACGTTTTTTGAAACGAAAATTCAGGATGCTTGATCCTGACATAGAGGATATCGTTCAGGAAACCTTTCTGCGTACCCATCAAGCCCAGCTCAATGAACACATCAGTTATCCAAAATCCTTTATGTACACGGCGGCAAAAAATCTTGCTATTAACTATTTGGGTCGATATGAAAAAAAGAATACACTGCTAGTGGGGGATATGGGTGAGTTGGATGTCTATAGCTGCGATAGCAGTCTCGAAAGTGTTATTGAGGCAGATGAAAAATTTGCCATTTTTTGTCAGGCGGTCAGCACTCTTCCCACCAAATGTAGGAGGGTATTTATGCTGAAAAAAATATACGGATTCTCTCATGCTGAAATAGGCCGACAACTCAATATCAGCGAAAAAACCGTAGAGAGACACATCAGCAAGGGAATGGCTCGCTGCTATGAGTTTGTGGAAAAACAAAAAACTGCCAGAGTGACTTTGTCGAGTAAGAACAATTTAAAGGGGAAAAAAGGTTTAAGGGATTAAGTCGGGTCATTTTATGAGCAAGTTAATTTTTTTCCCAAATCAAAGAAAGATCAATGAGGAAGCCAGCCTTTGGTTGACGAGGCTGTCCCGCGGATTGAACGGGGAGGAGACCGCTGCTTTCCATAATTGGCTTTCTGAAAGCGAACGCCATCGAAAAACCCTATGGCGGATTGCGGTTGTCTGGGATGAAATGGACTCATTGAAAGAGTTGTCGAAACTCTATCCAGTTGAAGAGTGGAAACCAGACCCTGATCAAAAATCGGTTTTGGCACCAGCCCTGGCGGCTGCGGCAATACTGGTTGTTGTCGTCTCTGTAACGGTGGTTTCTTTGTATGATTTTGATTTTTATGGAAAAAAAATCAACAAAGATGTAAGCCATCTTGATATTGATAACAGCTACACAACAAATGTTGGTGAGCGTAAAACATTCTCTTTGCCCGATGGCTCGATTATCACTTTAAATACGGACTCAAAAGTGAGAGTAGACTATTCCAATGCAGCCAGAAACCTCGAACTGGTGAAAGGGGAAGCTTATTTTAATGTCGCCAAGGATAAGGACAGACCTTTTAATGTCGCTGTTGCCGGGAAAAAGATCCGGGCAGTAGGCACTGCCTTTAACATTTACTTGAAACCCTCAGGTGGCGTAGAAGTGACAGTTTCTGAGGGCATAGTCTCATTAACTGATCATATCAGCGAGGATGATTCTGAAAAATCTATCAATAACGATACAGAAAAATCTGTCGCATTGCCCATTTCACTATCCTCTGGAAAGCGCGCGGTTTTAAGTGGTGAAACCAAAGCAGTCGAAAATATCGATGCTGAAAACTTGATGAATCATCTCGCATGGCAAAGAGGCATCATTATTTTTGAAGGCGAAAGGCTTGAAGAGGTTCTCGAGGAAGTTAATCGCTACACCACCGCCAAACTTTATACAAAAGATGCGTCGATAAAAGATATCCGTATAGGAGGCTTTTATAAAACAGGTGATATTGATAGTTTTCTTGGTGCTTTGAAGAATAATTTCAATATATCTAACAATGCCAGGAAGGATAAAACCATAGAGCTATTCCATGGTTAATATTGTCTTGCTGTTGAATTGGTGCTGAAGTATTCGCTTGCTTTTCACCATTTTTGTTTCCTGTGCCGCCACTTGACAATGGATGTTGGTTTGTTGCTTGGCAACAGGCCATTCTGGTCGTTGCCTGTATTTTTGTACAACATAAAGACAAATGAATACGTTGTTTTCCTGTTTTCTAAAAATAAAAGTGAGGGTTTTTATTTCATCGTATGTCTATATCCCGTGAGCGTGACGTGATTGTCCGTTCAATATCAGGTTTGTTGAGTATCTTAAAATCCAAAAGGCGTGCTTTGGTGGTTGCAATTGCGTTTATGTCTGCGCTGCCAGCTGCTGTAAATGGCGAAGAAACTCAAAGATTTTCTATACCTGAACAGAAGGCGGATAAAGCTTTAACGCTTTTTGCTGTACAAACGGGATTGATTGTTTTGTTTCCCTATGAGCCGCTGAGCAAGGTGGTTTCAAACCGGCTCGACGGCGACTACAGCGCAAGCGAGGCTATTTCCATAATACTTGATGGAACAGGCTTTACAGGAGAGTTGGCTGTATCCGGCGAAATAATTATTCGAAGAGATGGAGAGTCTGCGATGAAAAAGATTCAAAAATGGTTATTAGGAGTGCTTGGCGCCACATCGGTCACTGGCAGTATGTCCGCTGCGGCTCAGGATTCGCCACAGAGGATTCTTGAGGAAATTACGGTTACTGCACAAAAACGCGCGGAAAGCTTGATGGATGTCCCTATTGCGCTATCTGCCTTCACAGACAGGGAACTGGAAAATTTTGGTATCAGTGGCGCCCAGGGGTTGGCGATGTCTACGCCTGCCATCGTCTACCCAACAACCGGGCCCTATGCGCAACCTTATATACGAGGTGTGGGTAGCAGGCTGCTGCAAAACGGCCTGGATCCCAGTGTGGCTACCTATATCGACGGGCGTTACATTTCTCGGCAATCCGCTATTATGCTGGATCTGGCGGATATTGCCCGTGTTGAAGTGCTTAAAGGCCCCCAGGGCGTCCTCTTCGGTCGCAATTCATCGGCGGGTGCAATTCGTATGATTACCAAGAACGTCAGCGATGAATTGGAGGGTTCAGTAAAAGTAAGCGCAGGTAATTACGACTATCGCGCGGTGTCCGGCTCTGTCAATGTGCCACTAACAGATAATTTCGGCATTCTTGTCAGTGGTATGACGAAAAAACGTGATGGTTATGCCGATAATATTTTCCCTGCTGGTGTCTCTGAAATGGATGATCTCGATACAGAGGGTTTGCGCGGAAAATTCCGTTGGGATATATCCGAGCGCTCAACCTTGGGGGGCTCTCTAAGCTATTGGAGTCGGGACGATAATGAAGGCAACGATAATATTGCCCTTGGTCCTTTGGAGTTGAATACAGGCATCTTCCTGGGAGGAATCAGCGGACAAAACATTAATGAGGTGGCCACTGCTCTGGATGGAACTATTCAAGTGGAAGAGGTGGCCGGTGAAATCAATTTTAGTCATTCTTTTGATCACGTCGATTTTACATCGATTACTACTTACGCTGAAATGGATGACAACATTCTTGCGATTGAAGCCGATGGCACCAGTACAGTGGCGGTGGATGCGACCATTTACGAGCAAACCGAAACCTATTCCCAGGAATTTCAGTTGGCGTCTACTGAAGACGGCGCGCTCAACTGGCTTGCAGGCATCTATTTTTTTAATGATAAAACAGACTTTGACAGCACTGTTGATATAGGTACCAGAGAAATTTCACAGGGGTTTCAAAGTGTTGAAACTACCGCCTGGGCTGGCTTCGGTCAGTTGAAATGGTCTTTGAACGAGGACTGGGCTGTGACCCTCGGTGGTCGCTACAGCTACGAGGAAAAAGAGGTTGTAGCGCTGGCGTCTCCTTATGTCGCTCTTACCGTATCGGCTTTTCCCTATGAAGATGACAAAAGCTGGAGTGAGTTTACACCCAAATTGACGATTGAGCGCCTCTTCGATCAGGGCATGGTTTACCTGACTTACGCGAGAGGCTTTAAAAGTGGTGGCTTTAATTATCCGGTGGCGGGCACTCAGCCTTTAGATCCAGAAATTCTTGACATGTACGAGGTGGGTCTAAAAGGAGACTTTTTCGACAATACTCTTCGACTGACGATGGCTACCTACTATTATGATTATGCAGACCTCCAGGTAACCAGAGCGGCGGCTGAGGGAACAGCAATTGTGACCACAGAAAATGCTTCCGATGCGGAAATTTATGGCGTGGATGTCGACTTTACCTGGATAGCGACAGACCGCATGTCTATAACTGGCGGATTCAGTCTGCAAGATTCCCAGTACAAAGACTATATTGCCAATGCCAAATTTTACAATGCGGTTCTCGGCACAGGGCCAGCAGGTATGAGTGATATCGGCTTTGATGCCGATGGCGAAACTTTGCTGAGAGCACCGAAGGTTGCCGCTTTTTTGTCCGCTAATTACGATTTTGTGGTTGGAGAAGGAACCATGCCATTGGTTATTTCTTACTCTTATAAAGGCAGTTATGACTTTGATTTCAGTCTCCACCCAACAACGGAAGCACTGCAGAATGATGGCTATGGCATTCTTAATGCGCGCCTCAGCTATGTGCCGCCATCAGAGAGTTGGACGATTTCTGTCTGGGGAAACAATCTCACCGATAAAGAATACTTTCAGGATGTAGTAGCTGCGGGCGTGGGTTTGAGAGGCTCTTACGGTGCGCCTCGAACTTACGGTGTTGACGTCAGCTACAGGTTTTAATCTTCGGCAGTTGTGATTGCCTGAGTTTTTGCCAAATTGCGTTGTTTGTCTGTAGCGCTCAAACCCACTCATAAATAGATATACCGTTGTAAAAGGAGCATAACTATGAATTCAAATTATCTCAGTCCGGCGGATAATGCCGAGCAACCGGCGCGAAGGAAATTATTCAAAGCGGTGGCCGCATCCATGTTGATGGCGGGTGTTCTGCCATCATCGTTTTTGGGAGCCGCTGCAGTAAATGCCGCTTCCAAAGGCGGGAATATGGTTGATATAACCGGTTTTGGTTTTAACGATCCGAAAATTTGGCGTGAAATTGTCAGTGCTATCTCGGATTTGGAAGATTATATTTGGCAAGACCCGTTAATTAAGGATGAATTAACCCGTGCAGAAGGGGTTCGCTATCTCACCAGGCTGATGGTCACTGCGTTTCAAATGACTTTTGAAGCGATGAGGCCAGACTACCCTCAGTTGTATCATTTTCTCAATACTAAAATACAATGGGGACTGCCTTCTGCGGATACCCTTTATCAATGGGCTCGGCTCGACGGGGATGGCGTTTATCGAATCACCGGCGATAGGGGCACAGCTCACCTGTTTGATATAGAAACACGCACGGGTCAGTTTGCCCATGTTGCGGATTGGAAACTGATTGATCGCCGGGAAAAATTTGCAACTGGCCCCAATAACGAGGTTGAAATTGTCCTCAGTCGTGAAAAGCAGCCGGGCAATTGGATTCGCCTGCCAGATGGGCCGAGTAATATTATCGTGCGCCAGTATTTTTACGATTGGATTAATGAAAAATCCGCCAACCTCCAGATACACCGTGATGGCGTTACTTATCCGCCGCCACCATTGACACCACAGCTGTTGGAAGAAAATGCCCAGTTACTAATCGATTGGCTGAGAACTCTTCCCGGAACCTTCAGGCGGGAAGCTGAAACCCATTACCGGGCGCCAGAGAATGCTTTGGTATTTGATAACATTACCTTCGGCTGGAAGGATCTGCGTTACGGCAAGGGAACCTATGAATGTGCTGAAGATGAAGCCATTATTCTCGAAGTGACGCCACCAAACGCTTACTATTGGAACTGCCAGTTGGTCAGCCATTTTTGGGAGGCTCGCGAATGGCATCTGCGCCAAACATCCATAAATGGTCACCAGGCGGTTTTGGATGATGATGGTGTTTTTCGAGCCGTCATTTCTCACCAGGATCCGGGTGTTCCCAACTGGCTGGATGCCTCGGGTAATATAAGAGGTCTTGTGTCGGTGCGCTATTATCGTGCCGATACCATTCCAGTTCCCGGTTTACGCCGTGTCAAACTCGCCGATGTCAGAAAATCGTTACCGCCTTCTACTCCTGTAGTGACGGCAGAAGAGCGTCAAAAAAGCCTCAGGGATCGGGCCTGGTCGGTGAGTCGGCGCAATTGCCTGTAATAAATTAGGGGTTTAGGAAGTTAAGCATCTACTATTAGGCACTAAGTTTCTGAAATGACTGCAGCCGAAAACCACCCCGGCAATAAGTTATTGCCGGGGTGGTTATAGTTCTCCGCTCAATCGCTGGTCAGGGTCATTAAAATATCTGCGTACCAGACGCAGTTCAGTCCCAGAGCTTCGTCGAGGCTCAAGTCTCTGGTGCCAACATCCAGTCGCGACGAGTGTATTCCCAATAAAATCCACGGAACCGTCGTATTACCTTCAATATGGCCGTGGTGCTTTAAGACTACCGGTGATCCGCTTGTGCCCCTGTGGGTGCGGGCATCGGTAAGAAAGTAACCTTCCCCTTGAAAGCGCAAGCCATAGGATGAAGCAATGATGGCATGGCGAACAACGGGGAGGTGGTGAAGCCTGTCGTGAAAGCCGAGGGGAAAGCCCACAACCAGCAGAGAGCTGCCGATTTCGACATACTCAGACGGATTGATTAGGTTGGCCGGGGTGAATGTTGCGTAGTTAACCCCCTTAGGCAATGCGCCCTGGTTGACTTCAATGACGGCGATATCGATTTGCCCCGCATTGTCCTGTCCCTGTCGCCACAGCGGTTGGCCATTTCTGTACAGAGGGATGGAAAAAAGGGTTGAGGCGGCGAGGTTTTCCCTGTTGGTGTGCAGTTCAACGGTAATTCGGTCAGGCTCATGGCCAGTGGCGATGTCCTGCATTACGTGGCCGCTGGTCACCAGAAAGAGGCGATTGTCTCGAGAAAAGAAAAAGCTCGTGGCGGTAGTCAGAAACTGTTGCTGAAAATAGGTGTTGATTCTGACAGTGGTAAGCAAAATTGAGTCAATCATAATTGCGAGCGGGCTCCATAAAATAGTGTTCGAAATTGGCCGCCCAATGGCAAAAATTACCGGTTGTCCATTGCAGGCAATGGTTACCGCCAACTGCCTGCATGAACGATAACATTAAAACAGCGTTGGTTATAGGATTGCCGCCGTTGCCGCTAAGATAGGTTCGAAACCCTCGTATCCACTGTGATTGAGTATCTACTTTGAGCGCACTCAAAACCACCGTTCTCCGCGCAAAATTCTGGCAACGGGTGCAATTTCCGACTAAAAAATCATGGTTGCTTTTTGATACTCAGGGGTTTGCCTTTTTCGCCCGCATAAAAAACCAGGATAACCGTGGGTTCGGCGCCTTCATTTTTGCCGTGGTGCCAGGTGTTAACCAGTTCAGCCACGGCATCCCCCGCTTTTAAATGCAAAATGTCGCCCCGTTCGGATGTTACGGTTATCTCGCCGCTGAGAATGACGGCGGCATTGATGACGGGGTGCTGATGGGTTGACAGGGTCATGCCGGGGGGAATTACCACTTTGACAATGGCTATTTCGGGATTGCCGCTACCGTATTGGGGCAGTGGTGCACCGTCCCAGCTGGTGTTGCTTTGCAACAGAACGTCGTAATCAATGGTTGCTTGGGTTTCAGCCCCGTGATTCCACGGGGGCAGGGCAAAAAAACAAGCGAATAGGAAGAGGCTGTGGCGAAGGGTGTTCATGGGGATTGTCCTGTTATGGGATTTATAAATGTTTGTTATGGAAGAGAGTTTTAAACCGTTTCCCTTTGACGTTGCTGATTTATACACTGTGTTGCTGATAATTTACAAATTGCCAGGAAAATGTTAAAGTCGAAATCGATTCGAGTTGAGTTGAAATTTGAGCTGAGCTAGACCAGCATGGCGTGGCAATCGTTCAAGATGCCCACTTAATCAGCGCAAACATAGAGATTCTGCCGGGTCAAAGGAGATAATAACCGGGGTTTGAGGGCGTCAAAAGAAGCGGTTGTTCTGGTGAAGCCTTCGGGAATGCAACCAAGGCAGGCCGGGCGGGAGGCGTTTCAGGCGCCCCATCGATAAAGAGCAGTTTTTCAGGCAACTATAACGTACAGCACTATAACCGCTATACGCAAAGCATAATGTTCAGAGGGGTTTTATGAGGGATTTTGAAAAAAAAGACTTTGATGTCATCATCATCGGCGCCGGTATAACCGGCATGTATCAACTGTATCGCCTGCGTCAGCTCGGTCTTTCCGTGCGGGCTGTTGAGAAAAATGGCGATATTGGTGGTACCTGGAATATGAACCGCTATCCAGGCTGCAAGCTGGATTCAGAATCCTATACTTACGGCTATTCCTTTTTGAAAGACCTTCTTCAAGAGTGGAACTGGTCAAACGAATTTGCCAGCCAGCCTGAACTGATGGAATTTTTCAGCCGCGCAGCCGACAAAATGGATGTGCGCAAGGATATTCAGTTCAATACCCAGGTCACCAAAGCGCACTATTGCGAGAACAGCAAGCGATGGGAAGTGCAGCTGGACAACGCGGAAGTGTTGACATCGAGGTTTCTGGTCACCTGTGTAGGGGCGCTGTCAACGCCCAATATGCCCAATTATGAGGGCATGGATTTGTTTCGCGGTGAGTCTTTCCATTCCTACTACTGGCCTCACGAAGGCAACAGCTTTGGTGGCAAGGCTGTGGATTTTCGCGGCAAAAAGGTGGGTGTCATTGGCACCGGCTCCACCGGGGTGCAAATTATCACTGAAGTGGCGAAAACCGCCGGCGAACTTTTTGTGTTCCAGCGCCATCCCAATTGGTGTGCCCCTCTGTGCAACAAGCCTATTGAGCCTGAGCGCATGGAAGACATCAAAAGTCGCTACGACGATATTTTCAAGCTCTGCGAAAGCACCAATAGCGGCTTTCAGCACGACTTTATGTACGAAACTGCGGAAGGTACAACGGCGGAAGAGCGGGAAGCCCTTTTTGAAGAGCTTTACAACCAGTCTGGCTACGCTATTTGGGTGGGTCACTACGCTGATATTTTCAGCAATAAGCAATCCAATGACTACATTTCTGAATTTGTTGCCAAAAAAATTCGCCAGCGGGTTAAAGATCCGAAAATTGCTGACAAGCTGATTCCCAAAGACCACGGCTTTGGTCTCAAACGGGTACCTATGGAATCCGGTTATTACGAAGTTTATAACCAGGACAATGTCACCCTGGTGGATCTCAACGAAGAGCCAATTCAGGAAGTGACAACCGCTGGTATCAAAACCCTGGCCAAGGAATACGACCTGGACATTATTATTTACGCTACGGGCTTTGATGCCATTATCGGCGCTCTCAAGGAAATGGATATTCGCGGTCGCGGTGGTAAAACCCTGAAGGAAGCTTGGGGCGATGGTCCTGTGACTTATCTCGGGCTGCAAGTTCCAGAATTTCCTAACCTGTTTACGGTGGTCGCTGCCCACAATGGCGCCACCTTCTGTAATATTCCCCGCTGTTCCGAGGCGCAAGTCGACTGGGTTGCCCGTTTCTTCAAGTATATTGTCGACAACGATATTGAAGTTGTTGAACCCACCATCGAGGCCGCCGACGACTGGACCAAGCATGTCTATGATGTGGTCAATGACACCTTGTTTACCGAAGTCACCAATAGCTGGTTTTGGGGTAAATTTGGCAAGGGCGACGGCCGCCGCCACCGCTATCTGGTGTATGGCGGTGGCAACCCCCGTTACAGAGCCAAAGTTGAAGAGGTGGCGGCAAACGGTTACGAAGGTTTCCAGTTTGTCAGAGCCGAAGAAGCGGCTGAAGCCTGACTTGGTGTCATTGAAACCCTAAAAAAGGCGGTGCGATTGATGTGCCGCCTTTTTTTTAGATCGAAAACGGGCAGAGCGGCGGCTTTGCCCAGAGAATAGACCCAGTTGCTTACATCTTTTCCATGACTTCGATGCCAAGCAAATTAAGCCCTTGGGCGAGGGTGTTCTCGGTGATGTTTGCCAGTTTTAAACGACTGGTTTTGTCGTTTTCGCTGACGCCTTCCTTCAGAATCGGGCAGTGTTCATAAAAGGCCATAAAGGCGCTGGCAAGGTCGTAGAGATAGTTGCAAAGCACATGGGGGTAGGCGTCCTCTGCAACCTGGTGCAATATTTCGTCAAATTGCAGCAATTTCATCGCCAGATTTTTTTCTTGGGGTACGCTGATAACAATGTTGCCGGTCAGCGCTTCGGGAAGCACGCCAGCTTTGCGAAAAATACTGCGAATGCGGGAGTAGGCATACTGCAGGTAGGGCGCTGTGTTACCCTCGAAGCTGAGCATGGCGTTCCAATTGAAAACGTAGTCATTGGTGCGGGTTTTTGACAGGTCGGCGTATTTGATTGCACCGATGCCCACTTTCCGCGCCACCTGGTTGCGTTCGTCTGGAGACAGCTCAGGATCTTTTTCGGCGATCAATTTTGTCGCTCTTTCAATAGCTTCCTTGAGAAGATCAGCCAGTTTGACGGTGCCGCCACTGCGGGTTTTAAAAGGCTTGCCATCTTCCCCCATCATGGTGCCAAAGGGGTGATGTTCCAGGCTCAGGGTTTCGGGCACAAAGCCAGCTTTGCGGGCAACGGTGAACACCTGTTGCATATGCAGGGATTGACGGGCGTCGATAAAGTAAAGGATGCGATCTGCGTTGAGCACTTGGGCGCGATAGCGCAGGGCAGCGAGATCTGTGGTGGCATAGAGAAAGCCGCCGCCGGATTTTTGCACAATGACCGGGCTTGGGTTGCCGTTTTTGTCGGCGAGTTCGTCGAGAAAGACAACTTTTGCTCCCTGATCCTCGACACACAACCCCAGGGTTTCGAGGTCTAAAATAACGGCAGCGAGATCGCCGTTGTAGGCGCTTTCCGGGCGAATATCCTGATGCCTTAAAGTGACGTTAAGCAGTTCGTAAATTTCCTCACTGTGGGCAACGGAAATATCAATAAACAGTTGCCATAGTTCCCGGCAGTGCTGGTCGCCAGACTGTAGTTTGACCACATAGGCGCGGGCTTTGTCGGCAAAGGCGCTGTCGTCGTCAAAGTGCTTTTTTGCCTGCTGGTAGAAGGTTTCCAGGTCTTTCAAAGCCATTTCCGGCTTTTCACCCACGCCCAGGTGCTCTTCAAGTTCGGCAATGAGCATGCCGAATTGGGTACCCCAGTCGCCCATATGATTTTGGCGAATAACCCTGTGCCCCAGATATTCCAGTACCCGCACCAGGGCGTCGCCAATAATGGTGCTGCGCAGGTGACCCACATGCATCTCTTTGGCGAGATTTGGTGAGGAATAATCTACCACCACGGTTTGCGGGTGTTTTGCGCTGCGCTGGGGGCGCGCCAGCTCGTGAGCCTGAATTTCCACCGCCTTGGCAACAAAGGCGGGGTCGAGGTGAATATTGATAAAGCCGGGGCCGGCGATTTCGGTTTTTGTGGCAATGCCGTCGAGGTCGAGATTGTCGACAATGGCCTGAGCGAGCTCCCTCGGCGGTTTTTTCATCTGTTTGGCACTGGCCATGGCGCCGTTGGCCTGGTAATCGCCAAAACCTTCACGGGTGCTGGGGGTGACATTGGGTTCGCATTCTGCGGGAATACCGGCATTGATCATGGCGGCGTGAACGCGGTCGGCGATAAGGGCGCGAAGTGTCATGGGCGGTCTGCTGTGGCGTCAGTGCATTGGGGGTCGAATTGTATTCTACCGAACAGCTAATGCAAGTTGCGACACAGGTTTGTCTCCATTTCCATGTCTATGGGCTAAAGCGGCGTTAATCGGCCATTACTTTTTGCGATGGCTGTTGTATTTTGTTGAGGATTAACCGCTTTAGGGGTAATTTAGGAGTTGAAGGTCTATGGGGGAATAGCCGTGAACAATGTTCTTGACCGCACCCAAGGTAATGGCGCCGCGCTGGTTGGCGAAGGGTTTGACTTGCTGCTCTACGGCATGGGCACGGTGTTTGTCTTTCTTGTTTTACTGGTGGTGGCAACAAGACTGATGTCGACACTGATTGTGCACTTTTTCCCAGAGCAGGATTTGACGCAAAAACCTGGAGACGAGGCAGCAGTGCAGGTTGACCCCCTAACCTTGAAAATTATTCAGGCGGCGCTGGACAAACATCGGCACCGCAAGTAAATCCATAAATTAAAAGGTTGTTATTTATGGCTGTCAGTAAAACCCCCTTGGGGATTACGGATGTGGTGCTACGGGATGCCCACCAGTCGCTTTTTGCCACCCGCCTGCGTTTGGACGACATGCTGCCCATAGCGGAAAAGCTGGATCAGGTGGGTTTCTGGTCGCTGGAGTCCTGGGGCGGCGCCACTTTTGATGCCTGTATTCGCTATCTGGGGGAAGACCCCTGGGAGCGCATTCGCGAACTCAAAAAAGCCATGCCTAACACCCCCCAGCAAATGCTGTTTCGCGGCCAGAATATTCTCGGTTATCGCCATTACGGCGACGATGTGGTGGCCAAATTTGTTGAGCGTGCAGCCTTCAATGGCGTTGATGTCTTTCGCGTCTTTGACGCCATGAACGATGCTCGCAATCTGCAAGCGGCCTTGAAAGCTGTCAAAGCGGTGGGCAAACATGCCCAGGGAGCCCTCTCTTACACCGTCAGCCCGGTACATACCCTGGATACCTGGCTGGATATGGGGCGCAGGCTCGAGGATATGGGCGCCGATTCTATCTGTATCAAGGATATGGCGGCGCTGTTGCGCCCCTACGACGGCTACGATCTGGTTTCAGGTCTCAAGCGGGTTGTGGATATTCCCATCCATATTCATTGCCATGCCACCACGGGCATGTCCGTCGCCACCTACCTGAAATGTATTGAAGCCGGTGCCGACGCCGTGGATACGGCGATTTCCTCCATGTCCATGACCTACGGTCATTCTCCCACAGAAGCTCTGGTGGCCATTCTTGAAGGCACGGATCGGGATACGGGGTTAAATATTTATCTCCTCGAAGAAATTGCCGCCTATTTTCGCGAAGTGAGAAAAAAATATGCCAAGTTTGAAGGCTCGTTGAAAGGTGCGGATTCGCGAATTCTGGTGGCACAGGTGCCCGGCGGCATGCTCACCAATATGGAAAACCAGCTTCGCGAGCAGGGTGCAGAGCAGCGTTTTGACGAGGTGCTGGCGGAAATTCCTCGCGTTCGCGAAGACCTGGGCTTTCTCCCACTGGTTACCCCAACCTCGCAGATCGTTGGCACCCAGGCGGTGCTCAATGTGATTACAGGGGAGCGCTACAAGTCCATTTCCAAGGAAACCATGGCGGTGCTCAAAGGTGAATACGGCGCCACCCCCGCGCCTGTCAACAGGGCGCTTCAGGATAGGGTTTTGGCGGGAAAGGCGCCAATCACTTGCCGTCCGGCGGACTTGATAGAACCTGAGCTCAATACTCTGGTGGCTGAGCTTAAGACGATCGCCAAAGACCAGAACATCCTCCTGGCCGAGGGCGATAGAACCATCGACGATGTCCTTACCTACGCGCTTTTCCCCCAGGTGGGCTTGAATTTTCTTAAAAATCGCGGCAACCGGGATGCCTTTGAACCTGCTCCCGGTGCAGATACAACGGGAGGCGCCAGCACCGCTGCCGGGGAAGCCGTCTATAGGGTAACGGTTGAGGGGCGCCAATACCGGGTCAGAGTTGCCGAGGGCGGCGATATCTCCGGTATTGCCCCATTAGATTCAGGTGCAGCCGCCAGTGATACAGATAAAAACCAGTCGACAGGGGCGGCAGAAGCGGTGAAGGCGCCGTTGGCGGGAACAGTCATAGCCCTTCAGATCCGGGAAGGGCAGGGAGTCAAAAAAGGTGATGCCCTGATTATTCTTGAAGCCATGAAAATGGAAACTGCTGTCAGCGCCCCCAGAGACGGGGTCGTCCTCTCTTTAAAGGTGGCGGTGGGAACCAAGGTTGATGTGGGTGATGAATTGATAACGCTGGCCTAAGGCGGCAGCGACAAGTGCCGCCGCTACTGCTGTTGTGAACACTGGATTGAGGGGTGACCGTTGGAAAAACTCACAGGCCTGATGCTGGATTCCGGTATTGCCCAGATAACCTGGGGGCAGGCAATCATGGTGGTGATTGGCCTGGTGTTGCTTTATCTGGCTATTCACAGGAAATTTGAACCCTTGTTGCTGGTACCCATTGGTTTTGGCACCTTGCTGGTGAATATTCCCGGTGCGGGGCTGGATCAGGCGCCGGTATTACCGGTGCCGGTGTGTTGGAGTCTCCTGGAGGGCTGCTGTGGTATATCTATAGCGCCGGAATTGAAACCGGACTTTTTCCCCTGCTGATTTTTATGGGCGTGGGTGCCATGACGGATTTTGGTCCGCTTCTCGCCAACCCCAAAACCCTGTTATTGGGGGCAGCTGCCCAAGTCGGTATTTTTGCCACCGTATTGGGGGCGGCCGCTCTCGGTGCAGCGGGTATTCTCGATTTTGATATTCGCGATGCCGCCGCCATCGGCATTATCGGTGGTGCCGACGGCCCCACGGCGATTTTTGTCACCAGCAAGCTGTCTCCCGAGCTGCTCGGTGCCATTGCCGTGGCGGCCTATTCTTACATGGCGTTGGTGCCCATTATTCAACCGCCAATCATGCGGGCGCTGACGACGGCGGAAGAGCGCTGTATTCGTATGGAACAATTGCGCCCTGTATCCCGCCTGGAACGCATTGTTTTTCCTTTGGTGTTGCTGCTGCTGGTGGCCATGTTCCTGCCCGCTGCGGCGCCATTGCTGGGCATGTTCTGTTTCGGCAATCTCATGAAAGAGTGTGGCGTGGTGGCGCGCCTCAGTGATACCACCCAAAATGCCCTTATCAATACAGTCACTATTTTTCTCGGTTTGGGTGTGGGATCCAAAATAAGTGCCGATAAATTCCTCAATCCTGAGACGCTGGGCATTCTGGCGCTGGGTATGGTGGCGTTCTGTATTGGCACTGCCTCTGGTGTGCTGATGGCGAAATTGATGAACCGCGTCACTCGTACGCCCATCAATCCATTGATTGGTTCTGCCGGTGTTTCCGCAGTGCCCATGGCCGCCAGGGTTTCCAACAAAGTGGGGCTCGAGGCGGATCCCGGCAATTATCTGCTCATGCACGCCATGGGACCCAATGTGGCCGGTGTCATTGGTTCCGCAGTGGCGGCTGGGGTTATGCTCAGCCTTTTGGGTTGATGTCGGGTTTGGGTGGCGGGAATATAGGGAATTTTTGCCGTAACCTCTTTGGCCTTACACTTGCGTCCTTGTTGTTTAGAGCCTTGCCATTTTGCTGACGACGATTCCCTATAAACGCCTGTCCCTGTTTTACTTCTGCTACTACGGATTGCTTGGAGTTACCCATCCGTTCTGGACGATTTTTCTCGTCAGCAGAGATTTTTCCCCTGCGGAAATCGGCATTATTTTTTCCATGCAAATGGTGACGCGTATAGTCTCGCCAAATCTGTGGGGTTGGTTGGCAGATCGCTGTGGCAGCCCCATGACCGCCATACGCCTGGGATCATTGCTTGCCGCTGTCACGTTTGCCGGAATTTTTTCCTTTGAGGATTACTGGGGAATGATCCTGGTAATGGCGGGTTACAGCTTTTTCTGGCATGGCGTCATGCCCCTGTTTGAAGCTATAACCCTCGACTATGTTGCCGATGAGCCTCAAAATTATAGCCGGATACGCAAATGGGGCTCTGTTGGTTTTATCGTCTCCGTTCTTTTTGGCGGTTTTTGGTTTCAGGCCAATATTGCTGACTTTCGCCTCGTTTGCCTGTTATTTCTTGTCTTTATCTGGGTTTCAACCCTGTTTGTACGAGAACCCGAGAGTGTTGATCGGCAAGCCGAACCTGATCCCTTTGTTCGGGTGCTGCTTAAAAAACCTGTAGTGGCGTTTCTCGTTGCCTCCCTGTTGATTCAGCTGGCTCACGGTATTTACTACACCCTCTACAGCCTTCACCTTGAGCAGGCGGGCTATTCAAGGCCGCAAATAGGGCTGTTTTGGGCGCTGAGTGTGGTTGCTGAAATTGTTCTGTTTTCCCTTATGCCAAGACTGATGACCAATTGGTCATTGCGCGCCATTCTGCTGTTTTGCCTGGTTATCAGCGCTGTGCGCTGGATCATCATCGGCTTTTTTGCCCAGTCGGTGACCATACTGATTCTGGCTCAGTGCCTGCATGCCTTTTCTTTCGGTGGCTGTCACGCCATTTCTATGGAATATTTGCGCCGGTTTTTTGCCGGCAGTCACAGCGGCAAAGGCCAGGCTGTCTATACTTCATTCAGTTTTGGTGTTGGCGGCGCTCTGGGAGCGATTTGCGGCGGCCTATTGTGGGATTATTCCGGCACCCTGACTTTTTCTGTTGCCAGTATCATCTCCCTATCCGCTGCGGCGCTTATATACCGGGCGCTGGATTATCGACGCCAGCAACCCGGAAAAATGCGCGATTTATTGCAGGGTTAAAAATCGGCAAAGAAAGTGTTCTACGGGAATTGACCATCCATGTCCCGGGCTGTATCATTCGCGCCTCTGAATTCAGTCTGTTTTTGAGTTTGGAGCAAGTTTCGGGGAATAGCGCAGTCTGGTAGCGCGCCTGCTTTGGGAGCAGGATGTCGGGGGTTCGAATCCCTCTTCCCCGACCAGTTTTTGTAGTGTGAGAGCAAGCAAAAAGCCCAACACTGCTTATCACTTCAATGGTGGCCGTAGTTCAGTTGGTAGAGCACAGGATTGTGATTCCTGTTGTCGCGGGTTCGAGCCCCGTCGGCCACCCCATTTTTCATGTCGGACGATTTCGGTAAGGGACTATCTCGAAAAGGAATGGTTGCCGATATAAAAGTTTTGTTGAAATGGGATCGACAGCTCGGCATGATTTGATCCCTTCCGTTTCTGGCAAAGCTTCCACTCATTACGCGCCCGTAGCTCAGCTGGATAGAGCAACGGCCTTCTAAGCCGTGGGTCAGAGGTTCGAATCCTCTCGGGCGCGCCATACCTAAAAACCCACCTCGTGTGGGTTTTTAGGTATGTGGCCGGGGAAAATGGCGTTGTTCACCGCGCAGGTGGCGGAAGTTGCAAAAATCAAAATGCCATCCATAATGGCTACGGCCGTTTGCCCTGTCTGGTGCCTGCGGCTTTTCCATTACATTTTTGAGTATCCTGGTGTATGCATCCTGTCGTTATCTCCGTCGCACTATTGATTTGCAGCAATGTGTTTATGACGTTTGCCTGGTACGCCCACTTAAAGGAGCTTAATACCAAGCCCTGGGTGATCGCTGCTTTTGTGAGCTGGGGAATCGCTCTGTTCGAATATTTATTTCAGGTTCCAGCCAATCGTATTGGCTATACGGTGCTCAGTGTTGGCCAATTAAAAATTATTCAGGAAGTGATAACGCTTTCTGTGTTCGTGCCCTTTTCGGTGATGTACCTAAAAGAACCTCTCAAGCTGGACTATTTGTGGGCGGGGATGTGTCTTGTGGGTGCGGTGTTTTTTATGTTTAGAGGGAAGTTCGCCTAACAGGGTTTGCAGCAAACCCTGTTAGGGAGTGAACTAAATATCAGATCAAGCCCATGGCTGTCATGGCGCGAGCCACTTTAATAAAGCCGGCGATATTGGCGCCAGCCACGTAGTTGCCAGACATGCCGAATTCTTCCGCCGTTTCATAACAGTTGTCGTGAATGTTGACCATGATGTCCTGGAGGCGTTTTTCCGTGTACTCGAAGGTCCAGGAGTCGCGGCTGGCATTTTGTTGCATTTCAAGGGCGCTGGTGGCGACGCCTCCTGCGTTGGCGGCTTTTCCTGGGCCATAGGCGATTTTCGCCCCTTGAAACACCTGGATGCCCTCAGGGGTAGTGGGCATGTTGGCGCCTTCTGCCACAGCAATACAGCCGTTTTTCACAAGGGTTTTGGCATCTTTTCCGTTAAGCTCGTTTTGTGTTGCGCAGGGTAGGGCGACCTGGCAGGGAATCGACCAGATATTGCCATTAGCAATATATTTGGAGCCCTGTCGTTGATCTGCATAGGCGCTAATACGGCCTCTTTCCACCTCTTTGATCTGTTTGATGAGATCGAGATCCAATCCCTTTTCATCAACAATAACCCCGCTGGAATCGGAGCAGGCGATTACTTTTGCGCCAAACTCCATAGCTTTTTCAATGGCATAGATGGCGACGTTGCCGGAACCGGAAACGATAACGGTTTTTCCTTCGAGGGAGTCTTGGCGGGTTTTCAGCATTTCATGCGCGAAAAAGACAGTGCCGTAACCGGTTGCTTCTGTGCGCACCAAGCTGCCACCCCAGTTAAGACCTTTCCCTGTGAACACGCCGGACTCGTAGCGATTGGTCATGCGTTTGTATTGCCCAAACATATAGCCAATTTCGCGACCGCCAACGCCTATGTCTCCCGCAGGTACGTCGGTGTATTCACCGAGATTGCGGTGAAGTTCCGTCATCAAGCTTTGGCAGAAACGCATGATTTCATCGTCTGATTTGCCCTTGGGATCAAAATCACTGCCCCCTTTGCCACCGCCAATCGGCAAGCCAGTGAGAGCATTTTTGAAAATTTGCTCAAAACCGAGAAACTTGATGATGCCCAGGTAAACAGAGGGGTGAAAGCGAAGTCCGCCCTTGTAGGGGCCAAGAGCACTATTGAACTGGACGCGAAAACCGCGATTGATATGGATTTCCCCTTTGTCATCCTGCCAGGGGATGCGAAAGATGATTTGTCTTTCAGGTTCGCAAATACGTTGAATGATTTTTTTATCGGCGAACTCGGGATACTTCACTAACACCGGACCGAGGGTTTCCAAAACTTCATGCACGGCCTGGTGAAACTCTGTTTCTCCCGGATTGCGGTGCAAAACGTCTTGAAAAATGGGTTCTAGTTTTTCATCGAGATTGATTGTCATAGAATTTACCTGACCTCAGATACTGGTGGTAGAGGAAGTTTGTCTTGATTTTCATCAGAATAGGGCAGCTGCCCAATTGTGGGGCAGTATTATATCTGTATCCTCCCTCGGGATGCACCAAAATATTGCCTTGGCTGCCTCCTATGTAAGGGAAATGCCCTCCACTTTTACGGCTGCTTAGAAGCAGCCTTCTGTTGCGGCGTTGTCGCCAGATTTTCCCTAGGGCCTGTTAACACTAATTGGATTATCACTGCTGGATGCCATTTTTGCTTCCAGCTAGGCGGAATGAGCGTGGTTTGGTCATTCCAAATAAGCGAATTTCAACAACGCTGGGGGCAAAAATGGCTCCAGCCCTTCGGGTTGCGGCTAAAAAAGCGCCACTGTCGTCGCCTACATGGATGTAGGTGAGGGGCGTGAGCAGGAGCGGAAGCTTTGCTCGTCGATCATTTAGAACCACTAAACTCACTCCTCGCGCCTGGATTGGCGCTTTTTTAGTCACAACAGAGGCAATTCAATTAGTGTTAACAGACCCTAAGTCCCGGTGACTTGAAGAATTGCATCCGCCAGTTTCTGGCCACTCCACCAGGCGCCTTCCACTTTGTCGCCATTTAACCAGTCGCCACAAAGCCCGAGCGCCAGTGCCTCTTGCCATAGATAGCCGGCAGTCAGGGGCTTCTCCGTATGGGCATAACGCCAGCGGTGGGCAGACCAGGATTGGGGTTCGGCGCCCCCCAGTTTGTAAAATGCTGGGAGCAGTGTTGCGGCAACGGCTTCGGGGCTGTCTTCGATATGGGCTTCACTCCATTCGCCACTGGCGTGCAATAACCAGGTTTCCGTGACACCTCGGCCAGGTTTGCTGCTGTCGCGAGCGATCCAGCGCAAGGGGTCGTCATTGACAAAG
>Ga0265293_10002235_pt1 | contig 39625 bp, 38 predicted proteins | sample Munlanlewell138R_FD_192505 | JGI IMG/M metagenome (GOLD analysis project Ga0265293, IMG submission 192505) | Leachate microbial communities from a municipal landfill in Southern Ontario, Canada - Leachate well 138R | ecosystem: Engineered > Solid waste > Landfill > Unclassified | place: Canada... | reverse complement strand
GCGGCCCGGGACGATCTCGCCCTTCTGATGACGCTGGAGCAGGGCAAGCCGCTGAAGGAATCGCGTGGCGAGATCGATTACGCCGCCTCCTTCGTCGAATGGTATGCGGAGGAAGCCAAACGGCTCAATGCGGAAGGCGTGACCAGCCATCTGCCCGGTGCCGAAATGTCGGTGCGACGCGAACCGCTCGGCGTTGCCGGCGTGGTGACGCCGTGGAATTTCCCGTCGGCCATGCTGACGCGCAAGGCCGCCGCAGCCCTTGCCGCCGGCTGCACCATCGTCGCCCATCCCTCCTCGCAGACGCCCTTGTCGGCGCTGGCGCTGGCCGAGCTGGGCGAGCGCGCGGGCCTGCCGGCCGGCGTCTTCAACATCGTCACCGGAGCCGCCGCGCCGATTGTCGCGACGCTGTGCGCCGACAGCCGCGTGCGGGCGCTGAGCTTCACCGGCTCGACCGAAGTTGGGCGCAAAATCGCCAGCCAGTGCGCTGCCACCATGAAGCGGCTGGTGATGGAGCTGGGCGGCCATGCACCGCTGGTGATCTTTGCCGACGCCGATCCCGAGCGCGCCGCGCAGATCGCGCTCGATGCCAAATTCGCCACCTCCGGGCAGGACTGCCTCGCCGCCAACCGCATCTATGTCGAGCGCCCGCTCTATGACGCCTTCTGTGCGGCCTTCGCCCGCTGCATCGGGGCGCTGAAGGTAGCTGACGGCCTGACGCCTGATGCCGACATCGGCCCGCTGATGCATGAGCGCGCGGTGGCGAAGGTCGAGGAGCAGGTGTCGGACGCGGTGGCACGGGGCGCGCAACTCGTCTGCGGCGGCAGGCGTCACCAAGCCGGCCCGCTGTTCTATCAGCCGACCCTGCTGACCGGCGTACCGGACGATGCGCTCATCATGCAGGAGGAAACTTTCGGGCCCGTCGCCGCCGTCACCCCCTTCGATAGCGAGGATGAGGTCGTCAGGCGCGCCAATGATACCGAATACGGGCTGGTTGCCTATGTGGTGACAGAAAATGGCGCGCGCCAGCGGCGCATGGCCGCCGCGCTCGACTACGGCATGGTTGCCGTCAACCGCGTCAGGATCACCGGCGCGCCGGTTCCATTCGGAGGCGTGCGGCAATCCGGCCTTGGCCGGGAAGGTTCGCGGCACGGGATCGAAGCCTTCACCGACCTCAAATATGTCTGCCTCGATCTGGCCTGACCGGCCCGATCAGCGGCGGCGCAAACTGCAAAGGAGAACATCATGCTCGACAAATCCAATGAACTGGCCGCCTGGGACCGCGATCACTTCTTCCATCCCTCCACCCATATGGGCATGCATGCGCGCGGCGAAACCCCGACCCGCGTCATGGCCGGAGGCGAAGGCGTCACCGTCTGGGATACGAATGGCAAGAAGAGCATCGATGCCTTTGCCGGGCTCTATTGCGTCAATGTCGGCTATGGCCGCCAGAAGATCGCCGACGCCATCGCCGCGCAGGCGAAGGAGCTGGCCTATTACCACGCCTATGTCGGCCATGGCACCGACGCCTCGATACGGCTCGCCAAGATGATCATCGACCGCGCGCCGCAGGGCATGAGCCGCGTCTATTTCGGCCAGTCGGGCTCGGATGCCAACGAAACCAACATCAAGCTGATCTGGTACTATAACAACGTGCTTGGTCGGCCGGAGAAGAAGAAGATCATCTCGCGCTGGCGCGGCTATCATGGCTCGGGCGTGATGACCGGCTCGCTCACCGGCCTCGCCGCCTTCCACAATGCCTTCGACTTGCCGCGCGCGCCGATCCTGCACACCGAAGCACCCTACTATTTTCGCCGTGAAGATCGCTCGCTGTCGGAAGAACAGTTCTCCCAATATTGCGCCGACAAGCTGGAAGAGCTGATCCTCACCGAAGGGCCGGACACCATCGCCGCCTTCATCGGCGAGCCGGTTCTGGGCACCGGCGGCATCGTGCCGCCGCCGGCCGGTTACTGGCCGAAGATTCAGGCCGTGCTCGACAAATACGACATTTTGCTCGTCGCCGACGAGGTGGTGACCGGCTTCGGCCGGCTGGGCTCGATGTTCGGGTCCGACCATTACGGCATGAGGCCCGACCTCATCACCATCGCCAAGGGCCTCACCTCGGCCTATGCGCCGCTGTCCGGCGTCATCGTCGGCGAGAAGATGTGGGAGGGTCTGGTCAAGGGCTCGGACGAGCTCGGCCCCATTGGTCATGGCTGGACCTATTCCGCCCATCCGATCTGCGCGGCTGCGGGCGTGGCCAATCTGGAACTGATCGACGAGCTCGATCTGGTGATCAACGCCGGCGAGGTCGGCCCGTATTTCAGGGACGCGCTGCAACAGGCGCTCGGCAGCCACCGGAATGTCGGCGAAGTGCGTGGCGAAGGACTGCTCGCCGCGGTCGAATTCGTCAGAGACCGCGACGACCGCACCTTCTTCGATGCCGCCGACAAGATCGGCCCCCAGATCGCGGCCGCCCTTGCCGAACGCGGCGTCATCGGCCGGGCCATGCCGCAGGGCGATATTCTGGGCTTCGCGCCGCCGCTCTGCCTGACGAAGGAAGAAGCTGACACCATCGTCGGGAAGACGGCGGATGCGGTGAAGAGCGTGCTGGGCTGAAACGGTGACACCTCCCCTCCCCCACACCATGGCGGCCGTTCTGCTGACCGGTCATGGCGGCCTCGACAAGCTCGTCTATCGCACCGATGTTCCCGTACCGACACCCGCGCCCGGCGAGGTGCTGGTGAAGGTCACAGCCTGCGGCATGAACAACACCGACGTGTGGGTGCGCAAAGGTGCCTACGGTACGGAGGCGGATGCGGCGGCCATCTCCACCTGGCGCCGGCAGGGCAACACACTCGCTTTCCCGCGCATACAGGGCGCCGATACCGTGGGAACCATCGTCGCCACCGGTGAAGGCGTTCCCACGGGGCGCATCGGCGAGCGGGTGATGGTGGACTTTTCCATCTACAACCGCGACGACGATTCACTGGCCGATATTGACTACATGGGTCACGGCCGCGACGGCGGCTATGCCGAATACCAGGTGTTGCCGGCCGAGAACGCCCATCCCGTCGATACCGGAATGAGCGACGTCGAACTGGCCACCTTCTGCTGCGCCTACCTTACCGGCGAGCATATGCTGGAGCGTGCCGGACTGAAGGAAAGCGAGCGCGTGCTGGTGACGGGTGCCTCAGGCGGGGTCGGCTCGGGCATCGTTCAGCTCGCCCGCGCCCGGGGCGCCATTCCCTATGCCGTGGTCGGGAAAGGCAAGGAAAAGGCCATTCTCGATATCGGCGTGGAAAAGGTCGTAACGCGCGGAGTTGATGATCTGCCGAAGGCGGTTGCAGAAGCCACCGGTGGCCAGCCCATCGATGTGGTGGCCGATCTGGTCGGGGGAACGATGTTCAACGACCTGTTGCGCATCCTGCGCCCTGAAGGGGCGCTACACGACCGCCGGTGCCATTGCCGGGCCGGTCGTGCAGCTCGACCTGCGAACCATGTATCTGAAGCAACTCCAGCTTCATGGATCCTCTCAAGGTACGCGCAAGGACTTCCGGCGTCTGGTACGCTATATAGAGGAAGGCAAGATCCGGCCATTGGTGGGAGGTGTCTACCCGCTGTCGGATTTCCACCGCGCCCAATCGGATTTCATGAAGAAGGCATTCGTCGGCAAGCTGGTCGTCGTTCCAGACGCCGTCTACACTCCACCTGCCGGTACTCAAAAACACTGACAGGATACCGGCGGAGGGCCTGACCGGTGCAGGCGGGGGGCCTTCCGCTGTAGCAGGCGAGGATGGTCATACCACTGACGAGGTGGCTACATCCGGAAGTCCGATCTTCCGGTCGATTGCGCAGCACCGTCGCCGCTCTTATTCCAATTCTGATGCTGATGTGGCAGAACCAGCATTCATCTCGCCCGTGGTCGAATAAGACGATAGGCCATGATAGCTGCCATCGCGCCTTGCCGGACCTCCTCCGATATCTTGGCAAAGGTCAGATACTCCCGTTGATATCGTTACGAAATTCCGGAAATCTACATCTGTTGGAAAATTATTCCCGCATTGGTGGATACGAGGGCCTGTCCAAACCTTCCTCTGCTGCTTCGATTGTCTAAGAGATGCTTCCTTGTTCATGCATTTGAGATTTCGCATCCATCTTGGCAAAACTTCAGAAAATATCACCTCGGCGGGGAGTTGGGCGGCTATTCGTGCCTATCCTGGCTGGGGCAACGCTTCGTGAAAGACTGATTGCCTGCCTCGGAGCATTACTGGGAATAGGTCTCACCGCTCTCGTATGTCTGCTTCTGTTTGGTGCCGATTCATCGCTGCCAATGATTGTCGCGCCCATGGGCGCCTCGGCAGTCCTGGTGTTCGCGGTACCCGCAAGCCCGCTTGCGCAACCCTGGCCGGTCATAGGAGGCAACGTAATGTCTACCCTGACCGGCGTTGTGATTGCCAAGCTTGTGGGGGAACCTGTTTTCGCCGCTGCACTTGCAGTGTCGCTTGCCATTGCAGCCATGTCGCTCACGCGATCGCTGCATCCGCCCGGTGGCGCAGCGGCGCTTACGGCCGTGATCGGGGGGCAGTCTGTCACTTCCCTGGGATTCGCATTCCCAATCCCCGTAGCGCTAAACGCTGTCGTGTTGGTCGCGATGGGAATAGGTTTCCATAAGCTTGCCCGGCGCCAGTATCCGCATTTGGTCATACCGACGCCCACCAACACACATCTCACTGCTGATGTGCCTCCCCAGCTGCGGTCAGGCTATCAGGAAGCCGACGTGGACGCAGCCCTTTCAGAGCTTGGCGAAACCTTCGATATCGATCGGGGCGACCTCAACCGTCTGGTGCGAGAGGTTTCGCTTCAGGCTGCAATCCGAACACGCGGGCCACTTCTGTGTTCAGACATCATGTCCAGGGATGTCATCCTGATCAGCAAGGACGTGCAAGCTATCGAGGCCCGCGCCTTATTGCTTCGTCACAACATCAGGACCTTGCCGGTTGTCGATCAGGCGGGGCGGCTGGCAGGTGTGATCGGCTTGCGTGAGCTGGCCCTCGCCGGTGCCGACATCGAACAGTCGATGGCCCAGGCAGCCGTCGCCTCCCCTCATGATAAGGCGCTCGCTCTCCTCCCGGTTTTGACTGACGGCCGGACCCATGCCGTCGTCATCATCGACGCCGGCCGAAATGTGCTGGGGCTGGTTACGCAGACCGATCTGCTGGCGGCCATGTCAGGATTGCCGGCTTGAGGTGGAAAGTATCCGTGGATACAGGCAGCGACCTGCGGAAGTGCGTTTCGGGCTGTGACACAGCCGCTCCCATCTGTCGGCATTCTCCAGCGGCATGCCGCTCTTCACTACCCCGAAATTTGCGGTACACTCACCACTTGTTGAACCTCGATGCTACCGCACCCTGCCCTGTACGAGGCGATCGAGGACGATGGCGCAGGCGAGGATGGCGAAGCCGGCGAGCAGCCCCTGTCCCTGCGATGCGTATTGCAGGGAGCGCAGCACGTCCTCGCCCAGTCCCTGCGCGCCGATCAGCGAGGCGATCACCACCATCGACAGGCACATCAGGATGCTCTGGCTGATGCCGGCGCGGATCGAGGGCATGGCGAGCGGCAGGTCGACCTTGCGTAGCGTGAAGAAAGCCGAAGCGCCGAAGGACTGGGTCGCCTCGCGCACATTGGCTGGAACGCCGGCGATGCCGAGCGCGGTCAGCCGCACCACCGGCGGCACCCCGAAGATGACGGTGGCGATGATGCCCGACGGCTTGCCGATGCCGAACAGCGCGATCACCGGGATCAGGTAGACGAAAGCCGGCATGGTCTGCATGAAGTCAAGCACCGGGCGCAGGAAGGCGGCGAAGCGCCTGTTGTAACCGCTGAGCACGCCAAGCGGGATACCGATGGCGATCGAGATCAGCGCTGCCGTGCCGAGCAGCGCGATCGTCTGGAGGCTCTTTTCCCAAAACCCCAGCACGGCCAGATAGGTGAGCGCCACGAAGGTGAAAATCGCGACCCTGATGCCGGCGAGCTGCCAGGCGAGTGCCAGGATGATCGCACCAACGATCGGCCATGGCGTCTGCGTCAGGCCCGTCTCGAGCAGACTGAGCGCCCAGTCGAGGCCTCTTGTCACGCCCAGTGCCAGCGGCCTGATCGACTGGCTGAGGCTCGAGATAGCACCGTCGAGCCAGATAGCCGCATCGGTATGCCACCTCTGGTCGACAGGCATGCTCGTCAGGAAGGCGGTGCCGTAGCCACCGAAGCGCAGGGCGGCGATCGGGATGACAAGCAGTGTCAGCACCAGCGCGGCTGCGCCGCCGGTGAGGCGAAATCCGGACCAGTATGCTTCTCGTCGTCCTCGATCCGCCAGGCGCGGAAACGCCGTTCGAGCAGGCCGTTGGCCAACGCGCCGAGCAGCAGCCGAACCGCTGTGAGCCCGATGATGCCAGCGACGAGCACCGGCAAGGCGCTGCCGCCCGCAGCCTCCGCCGCGACCCGCGCTTGCTCCAGCGCCCGCTCAAGGGATTCGACGGAGCGGACCCGCGATTGCGTGACCGCCGCCTGCGGATCGCCGGCGAGCGCGGCAGCCGCCTCGGCCTGTCGCGTCTGCACGAGGGTTTCCAGCCGTTCGACGCGCGCCTGCGCCTCTGCGTTGACGCCGCCGCCAAGTGCCAGCGCGATCACGATCCAGGCAACCAGCTCGGCAATGAGAAACGGCCAGAACGCCCCCCCAAAGCCGGCGAGCACCCAGCCAGACCGGGCCGCCCAGCGCGGCTGCCCGGTTGAGCGAGAAAGCATAACCGCGCCGTTCTCCGATACGCCGGAACGCGCGCACGTAATAGTCGCCGCCCGGCCCCGCAAAACGGCGGATGGCGGCGGCGCGATTTTCGGCTGCCGGGCTCATGCCACCTCCAGCGCCTTGCCGGCGACGGTCTCCGAACGGGAGGCCGGCGCGCCCTTGCCCATGAACAGCGACACATAGTCGTCCGCCGGCGAGGCGATCAGCTCTTCGGCCTTTCCCTCTTGGATCAGCCGGCCACCACGCAGAAGCGCCAGCCGGTCGCCGATCAGCAGCGCCTCGTCAACGTCATGGGTGATGAAGACCACGGTCTTGCCGAGTTCGCGTGACAGGCGTGAGAATTCCTCCTGTAATTGCCGGCGGATCAGGGGTCGAGCGCGCTGAAAGGCTCGTCCATCAACAGAATCGGCGGATCGGCCGCCAACCCTCGCGCCAGGCCGACGCGCTGCTACTAGCCGCCCGACAGCGCGGTGACCGGCTGATCCCCGTCGCCCAGGCGCCCTTCTGGCACAAGCTGCTGCCAGACAGTCGGCTCAAATATGTCGAGGGCGCCGGCCACCTCTTTTTCGAGGAGCGGCCGGAAAGCGCCGATCTCGTGCCCCGCTTCCTCTGTGCCCGATCGCCAAACCGAGCGGAGAACCCGCATGTCAGAAATGATCCCAAGTATCACGGCTTCCCCCGAAGCGCTCAAGGGTGTCGTCTGGAGCATCCTTGGCCAGACCTACACCCTCAAACAGGTGTCGGAACACTCAATGGCATGGCACGCCCGGTTTCCTGCCGGAACCTTTGTCCCGCCGCCTACAGCCTGGCGATCACGCTCGTCCTCGCGGTCGGCGTTCCGCTGACCATCGCGACGGGGTGGCGCTTCTTCTTCGGAACCCTTGCAGCCGGCACCATGCTAATGGCCCTGATCGTGCTGATATTCGTGCGCAACAATCCGTGGGAGGTCGGCTTCAGCGCCTTTACCTGGGGAGACGATGCGGGCGTAGAACGCAGGCTCGGCTTCGCGGAGGTCTTCCGATCGCGCTGGATCGCGATCGGTGCGGCAGGCATTGCGGCCTGCACCTTCGCGATTGCGGGAACCGCGACCTGGGTGGTGCCGGGCTTTATCGCCAGACAAGGCATGCCTGTGGAATACGCACCGATCATCGGCACGCTGATGGGGCTTTCGCAGGTCGCGTTCATCGTATGGGGCGGTTATGTAGCAGACAGTGTCGAGAAGACGACCGTCATCAAGCTCGGCGCGGTGCTGGCGATCATCACCGCCCTGCTGTTCACCGCCAGCATGATCTACGAATTGCCGTTCGCAGTCCTGCTCGCGCTTGCCGGCATCAGCGGAATGGGGGGGCTTCGGCGGCGGGGCGATCTTCGCACTGATGAGTGAGCGTTACGAGGTTTCGCTGGCGCCTGCCGCCGTCGGCTACGCAGAGGTCTTCGGGGTGCTGGCGAGTTTCGTCGCGCCGTGGATGATGGGCTCCATTATCCACCACAATGCAGGTTCGTTCTGGGAGGCCTTCCTAGCATTCGCCGTTGTGGAGACGCTGCTCCTTGGGCTGATTGCGACACTGACGCACAAGGCCCGCCCGCACGGGGCGCGAAGCGTACCGGGCAATTGAGAATGTTTTCGTGAAACCGGAGTGCTGGCGGCGCATCCAATCCGCTGCGACTGCGCCCGGATCTTCTTCCTGGCCGCCTGCCTTGCAGCAAAGCTCATCTTCTGACCCAGTCGATGAACCCCGGCGCCAGCCCCCATCCTACCGTTCGTCGAGCAGCCTGACTATTGCAACAGCAAGGGTTTGCGCCCGTGTGAGCAGAGTGTCGATCTCGATATATTCCTCAACCGTATGCGCGCCTCCGCCGACCGGGCCCGTGCCACACAAGGTCGGCACCCCCAGACTGCACGGAATTCCGGCATCCGAACACCCCCCGGAAAATTCCTCACCGAAATGGACCCCGACTGCCGCCGCCGCTGAATCATAGATCCTGTAGATCGCCTTTGCTGCATCTGTCTGGACAAGCGGCAGGAACTCTCCCGTCACCGTCAGTTTCGCGCGGGCGCCATGCACATGTTCTGTGGCTATGATATTCTCAATGCGCGCCATGTATTCATTCCGATGCCGGGCATCGACATAACGCAATTCGAACTCGGCGCTGGCAGAAGGCGCAACCGTATTCAGTGTGAGCCCCCCCTTCACCACGCCCACATTGACCGTCACGCCCTTGTCGAGATCCGTGAGAGCGTGAAGCCCGATTATCTTGCGGGCCAGTTCCTCGACCGCACTGATGCCGTATGTAAAATGCGAACCGGAATGCGCTCCGCGCCCTTCAACGTCCACGCGCATGAAGACGCCGCCCTTGCGCCCCACGGTAACATTGCCGCTTGGCCTGCCTGGCTCGGCGTTGAATACCGCCCTCACATTGCGCGAGGTCCGGGTTATCTCGTCTCTTGAGACCGGCGAAGCTATTTCTTCATCGGATGTGAACAGCGCGCGCACCGGCAGACCGTCCGGAGCAAGCGCTTTCAGGCCGGCAAGAACAAAGGCGTTGATGACGAGACCCCCCTTCATATCCGCCACGCCCGGCCCATAGGCGCGCGCACCCACTATCTGGAATGGCCGCCTTGCCGCTTCACCTTTGGGGAAAACGGTGTCGCAATGCCCCAGAAGAAGGACGGGGACCGCATTGGAACCGGCTGGCCGGATGTCCGCATGAAGAAGGTTTCCGGCAACCTCCTGCTCGATCATGCGGGTCTTCACCCCCGCAGTCTCGAGGAAATTGCGTATCTGATCAACGACGTCGTCCACTCCGGCCTTGTCATGGGTATGGCTGTCAGTATTGACGAGGTCTCGCAGCAAATCGACCATGTCGCTGCGCCGCCTTTCGAACCAGGCAGCGACCATCTTTTCCGAAATCATGTCATTTTCTCCGCGCAGGGACCGCCGCCATCAAGCCGCGACGACACGTACGGTCACGTCTGCCGCCGACCGGCGCTGGTCGCCGAGCGCCTGCACCTTCGGGCTTGAGAACCACGCGAGGGCCGACTGCCGATCAGGAAATTCGATCACCGAAATCCTGTCCATCTGCGTGTCGCCCTCCAGGATATCGGCAAAGCCGCGCACGACAGGTACGCCCCCGAACTCCGCCATCGTGGGTGGCAGCCTGTGCCGATAATCCTCGTAAAGCCCGGCGTCCCTGACATGGACCTCGATGATGATATGAGCAGGCATCGTTCCTCCCTCGTCCTGTTTGGACAGCTATGGCAGAGACCCGAATACCGGCCCCCTGCACTATTTCGACTTCATTTGCATGATCGCCGTTTCGATCACCTTCCCCACGGAGTTGATGTGGGCGCGCATGGCCGCATCTGCTGCATCCGGATCGCGGTTTTGCAGAGCGGTCAGGATCGCGCGGTGCTGCTCGGCATGGTTTGTCGTATCGGCCTTGCTGTAATAGGCGAGCATCTCTTCGGTGATCGCGTATTCGTAGAAATCCGCGATCATCTTGATCAGCCGCCCGTTATGGGAAGCGCGGGCTACGGCTCCGTGGAACTCGTCATTCAGGGTGGCCCGGTTTTCGATCGAGGAGGACTTGTCCACCATGACGCTCGAATTGCAGTATTCGGCAATCGTCTGCAGGTCTTCATCGCTCGCGTTCGTGGCCGCGAGCCTGGCGGCATAGGCTTCCAGAACACTGCGGATACCCATGATCTCACTCATGCTTACCGAAATGTCGGCGACAATCTTGGCGCTGCCCTGCTCCTTGATGAAGCCCTGCGCGATCAGCCGGGAAATGGCTTCCCGGACCGGGGTTCGGCTGACGCCGAAAGCTTCCGCAATGTTGACCTCAACGACACGATAGCCTGTCGGCAACTCACCACGCAGAATACTGCGTTTCAATTGCTGGTATACGTGCAACACTACAGTATTGCGCGACTCTATCTTGTCGAATTTCAACATAGTGCGAACCTATCTGACGAACAGCTTTCTTTCTGTTTTCGTCAGCCTTTCCGAGCCTGATGAAGTTATGAGAATGGTATCGCTGAAAGCGATACCTGCAGCATAGGTATACATGTGGAATACCATGCCTTCTTCAAGGAACCAATCAGAGCCCGGAAGGAATGCCCGGGTAAAATCGCTGGTTTTCGGCAATCCGATAAAACCTAAAGTATAGCCCGTGAAATTTCCGTAGATTTTGCGCAGGCCGGATTCCAGAATGGCGTCGCGCAGGATGGCGTCAATCTCGCCGGCCCGGCTTCCCGGGCGCATCGCGGCATATTGCGCCTCCTGCGCCGAAAGCATGATCCGTGCAGCGCGGTCGAGATCCGCCGGCGGCTGGCCGATGACGCTGGAACGCATCAGGCGCGCGCCATAGCCCCGGTAAAGAGGAATGGATTCCACATGAAGCACGTCGCCCCGCCGCAGAACGTGGTTTCCGAGCCTGCCGTGCAATGAATCGCTGCGGGCTCCCGCCGAAATCAAGGCGCTTCTCATCGAATCTGCGCCTTCGCGTATGACCCTGGCATAAAGGGCCGCAGCACATTCGCGCTCGCTTGCGCCCTCATGCGCAGCCTCGATTGCAGCGACCATGCCGTAATCGGCGATCCGCGAAACCTCCCGCATCAACGTGACCTCGGCCCCCGACTTAATCAGCCGCATTTCCCACAGGATCTGCGAAAAATCGACGAAGCGCACCTCCGGCAACGCCGCCTGCAACTGCATGAAACGTTTTGCGGGGAGAAAGTGCGAATCCAGTTCTATCGCGAAGCAAGCGCGTCCCCAGCCACGACGTCTCACTTCCGCAGCCAGAACACTGACCGGGTCCTCATGATCGGCGAAATGCACCACGTCGCGAACCCATGACTGCTCGCTGAACATGCTGGCATCAAGGGCGCGCACGATGCCTACCGGCTCGCCATCAAGCGGAAGCAAAACGGCCTGATAGATTGCAGCCGGCGGCGCATAACCGAACAGGTAGACCATATGCTCGACGCAATCGATCAGAAGGACATCGGCCTTCATCTCGGCCATCTTCAGGCGCGTTTTCCTGATGCGCGCCTGATATTCCTGAAGCGGAAAAGTCGCATCTGCAGGCGCCATGTCATTCACAGTCGTCACGGCACTTCCTCAGTTCATGCTTACGATATCGCGCGTGGCGCAGTTCAGGGACCGGACGCTGCTGTCGGCGACGAGAATGATGTCCTCTATCCGCACGCCCCATTTGCCGTCGATGTAGATGCCGGGCTCGTTGGAGTAGACCATGCCTGGCTGCAATAGCAGCCTGTTGCCGGAAACGATGTAGGGTTCTTCATGGGCATCAAGCCCGAGACCATGGCCGAGCCGGTGCATGAAATGTTCACCGTAGCCTGCCCTCGCGATCACGTCGCGCGCCGCCCTGTCCACATCCTCGGCGGCAACACCCGGCCGCGCCAATGCATTTGCGGCATCGTGAGCCTTTTGGACAATTTCGTAGATCTCGATGAAATCCGGTAACGGGGTGCCCGCGACAGGCGTGCGGCAAGTGTCCATGAAATAGCCGTCGATCGTACCGGCAAAGTCGATCACCACGGGATCGCCGGGTTGGATGATGCGGTCGGAATGATGGTGGAGAGGCGACGCCCCGTTCGGCCCGCCGCCCACATCACACCATTCCATCGTGTCGAACCCGTGCGCGAAAAGAAGTTTGCGGATCTGCTCCACAACATCGCGTTCGCTGACACCGCCAAGACGACCTTTGCTCCAGAATTCCTGCCAGATGGAATCGAAACGCCTGCCTGCATCCGTGAGCAGCGCGATCTCATCGTCATCCTTGATGAGCCTTGCCTGCGCGCTGATGGTCGACGCATCGCTGAAACGGAATGCATTCCCCAGATGCGCCTGCAGACGCAGCAGGAAAGCACTGCGCATAAGGCCATCTATGGCAAGGGAACGTGCGCCAAGCCCTCTGACAAGGTTCGCTGTCACACTGATGGGGTCACTGGTTTCTGCCCATGTGATGATCTGCACTTCCTGCCCCAGCGCCGACACGAGCGGAAACTGAAGTTCGGGAACGATGAGATATGGATTGCCGGTCAGGCCGAGAATCAAGGCATTGAAGCGCTCCGTGTTCGGCAGTTTCCTGCCGATCAGATACCGCATGTCCGACGTGGCGCTGATCACCAGCACATCGACGTCCGCCTCCTTCATCCTGCTGCGAAGGCCGGCTATGCGTGAGGGGTAGAGCTTTGTCATCAATATTCCCCTTCAGGCCGCCGTCCACGCACCGTAATTCCGCCTGAAAAACACCAGCGGCATTCCATCGTGGGAGGTTCCGCTGATGACTTCGCCGATGAAGATGAGATGATCCCCGGATTCAATAATCCTGATGACCTCGCATTCCGCCTGGGCGAGGCTGCCACTGATCAACGGCAAACCCTGCTCGCCGATCTGTGTGCGCACCGCGCTGAACTTCTCGTCCCCGTTCGAGGCGAAGATGCTGGCGACATCCTTCTGATCGTCGCTGAGAAAGTTGACCGCGAACTTCCCCAAAAACTGGATCGCGGCAGCCGTGTAACGGCTTTTGGCCAGGCAGATCAGAAGTTGGGGAGGATCGAGCGAAACCGAGGTTATGGCATTCACAGTCATGCCCACGGGATCGCCGTTTCCGGAGATGGTGGTGATGACGGTAACGCCAGTCGGAAAGGATCCCATGACTGACCTGAAGGTCTGAGGCGCCACGGGACGGGGGGCAAGCTTGGAAACAACATTGTCATGCATGAGGGGGCTCCTGCTGCGAACGGCCGGAACCGGACCAGCGAAAGGCACGTTTCAGAAGGCTGGCGAGAACCATCACCACGATGGTCATGGCGATCAGGAATACGGAGACTGCCGAAATCGTGGGCTCGATCTCCATGACCACGCTGTTCCAGATGCGTACTGCAAGCGTCTGGGTGGCAGGCCCGCCGAGGAACAACGGAATGATCAGTTCGTCGAACGATGTCAGGAAGGAAAACAGACCCGCGGAAAGGATGCCCGGCATCAGCAGAGGCAAGGTGATATGGTAGAAGGCAGCGAGAGGGCTTGCGCCCAGGCTGATCGCGGCTTTTTCCAGACGCGGATCCAGCCCTTGCAACGTCGAGGACAAAACGACGAACGCAATCGGCAGTACAACGATGGTGTGACCGATGGTTATAGCCAGAACCGTACCATTCAGGCCCATCTGCGCAAACACGAAGTACAGGGCGATTGCGGTGATGATGACGGGAATGATCATCGGCGCCAGCAACACCGCATAAACGATCGACTTCCTCGAAAAGTTGGCACGCACCATCGGGATCGCCGCCATGGTGGCCAGAACCATGGTCAGGATCGCTGAGAATACCGCCACCTGAAGGCTCACCCAGATGGACTGCGCCCATTCATTGCTGCCCAGAAAGCGCTCATACCACTGCAGTGAGAAACCCGGTGGCGGAAAGGTCAGATACTGGGCGGAACTGAACGAAACCAGAATGATGATCGGGATCGGCGCCATGAGAAAGACGACGACGCACCATGCCGCGATCCGTACGATGAGGTTCGGTTTGACGGAAGCACTGACAGACATCTGCTCAGGCCCTGCTTGTGAGAAGTTGCTTGAGGCCGACCACCCGGGCATAGATTCCGAAACAGATCAGGGTGATGACCAGAAGAATGACGGCAATCGTGGCAGCGAATTCAAAGTTGAGAAGGACATCCACCTGATAGGCGATGATCGAGGCCAGGAGTTGATCACGGTCTCCGCCCATCAGCCGTGGCGTGATGTAGAACCCGCTGGACAGGATGAAGACCAGCAGCGAAGCGCCGGCAACGCCAGGCAGGCTCAGCGGAAAATAAACACGCCAGAATGCGGACCATGCGCCGGCGCCGAGACTGTGGGCGACCGAAACGAGCCGTCCGTCTATGCCGCGCATGACGCTGAACAGCGTGAGCACGACATAGGGAACCATGGTGTAGACAAGGCCGATCAGCATGCCCGCACGGTTGTAAAGCAGATCGAATGCCGGCAGCCCGATCAGTTCGGCAATATGGTTCAGCAGCCCCGTCGGCCTCAGGATCACCATCCAGCCGTAAGTGCGGACAAGCACGCTGGTCATGAATGGGAGCATCACCATCAGCAGCATCACATTGCGCACGGTGGACGAACTGTTGGCCATGACATAGGCAAGCGGATAGCCGATCAGCACGCACAACACGGTCGTCATGAGGGAGATCTCGATGGTCTGCCACAGAATGCGCACGTAGATCGGCAGCGTGAAGAAGGTTTTGTAGTGATCCAGCGTCAGCCCGGCGTCCGGCCCCTCAAAGGAGCGCATGACGATCGCGGCAAGCGGATAGGCAAAAAAGGCGGCGAGAAAGCCCAACGCCGGCAGCAGCAACCAGAGCGAGTTGGGGCGAAAGACACGGGCCTTGGCAGCATCACCGGCAAGAACGGGGGTAATCTGGCTCATCGTGCCATCTCCCCTCCCTTTTTCATGCGCGCAAGAGCCCGCGCATCGCTGGCATTCCAGTGGACCCGCACTTCATCGCCCTGCGAAAAACGTGCATCATGAGGGCCACGGCGGCTGACCTTCGCGTCAAGCTCGATCTGCAAGGAAGGCCGATTTTCACCTATGACAACGGTGTATCTCAGGGCGTCGCCAAGCGAGATCACATTGGCGACCCGCCCATTCCACGCATTCGGTTCCTCGGGCGGCGCGCCCTCACGGGTGACGAGGGAAACACATTCGGGACGCAGAGAAACCGAAACCTGATCACCGACTCCGGTGGTGCCGTTGTGAACCAATATGGTGCGGCCGGTCGGATGCTCGACACGCATCTCACCATTCCCGCCCTTGCCTGTCACCACGCCTTCGATAAGGTTGGTGTCTCCCATGAAGCCAGCCACAAACTCGGTCCGGGGCTCGTCATAAAGTGCGTCGGCCGTGCCACACTGTTCGATCTTGCCGCCGTTCATGACGACGACCTGATCCGCCATGGTCAGAGCTTCCTCCTGATCATGTGTCACATAGACCACCGTTACGCCCATGCGGCGTTGCAGCGCCTTGAGCTCGATCTGGAGCGCGGCCTTCAGCCGCTTGTCGAGCGCTCCGAGAGGCTCGTCCATCAGCAGAACCCGCGGCTCGAACACCAGCGCGCGTGCGAGTGCCACCCGCTGTTGCTGACCACCTGAAAGCTCTGCCGGATACCGTGCCGAAAAACTGCCCAGTTCGACAATGTCGAGCATCTGGCTGCACTTCAGCTTGATTTCCGCCGCGTTCATCCCCCGCATCTTCAGCGGGAAGGCGATGTTCTCCTGAACCGTCATGTGGGGGAAGAGTGCATAGTTCTGAAACACCACGCCCAGATCACGCTTTTGCGGCGGCAGGCGCGTCACATCATCTCCGTCAATCAATATCTTGCCGCGCAGCGGGTCGGTGAACCCTGCCAGCATCATCAGCACCGTCGTTTTTCCCGAACCGCTTGGTCCGAGTATGGTGCAGAATTTCCCGGCTTCGATCGACAGGGAGACCCCGCCCACCGCCACGAAACTCCCATAGGTCTTCCACAGATTGTCGAGAACGATAGAGTTCCCCGCTGATACGCTCATCGTGTTCCTTCCACCGGAGCCGGCATCAACGCATGCCGGAACCAGTGCCTGATGTTTCGTTAGGATGGGCAACCCGGCCAATGGCCCCTGGCAAGAGGCTACTCAAGAAGGAATTCTTCCCAGAGCCTCGCAATCTCGGCGCGGTTGTCGATCCACCATTTTGCGTTCTGTTCGAACCCCTTGCTCCTGAGGGCAGGGTTGGTTGGCAGCGTTGCCGCCACCTCGTCCTCAATGTGATCGAAGGCGCGTATGTTTTCAGGGCTGAGACCGATCTGGGGCAGAGACAATGCCTGCGCCTTCGGGCTTGACGAATAATCGATCAGGCGCATCGCATTGTCATAGTTCGGCGCGCCTTTCAGAATGCCGGTGTATTCGGTCACCCGCATCGCTTCATTCCACTCAATTTCCACCGGCGCGCCACCCTTTTTCAGGGCCTCGACACGGTTGGTCCAAAGCGCGCCCAGAACGGCCGTGCGATCGGCCAGCAGGGAAGCGCCAAGCGCACCGCTGTCAAAAAACTTCACCACATGAGGACGTATCTGACGCAGCATGTCGAACGCGCGTTTGACGTCCAGCGGATAAAGCTGATCCATGCCGACGCCCGCCGCCAGCAACGCAAATTCTATGTTCGGGGAAATTGCCTTGGCATCCTGCAACATGCGGCGACCGGGGAACTTTTCAACGTCCCACACATCCTTCCAGGTCGCGGGCGCATTGTCGGTGAAAACCTCGGTGTTGTAGCAGATCGCTTCCGCGAACGCGCAGTAACTCATATATGTCGGCTCGACGGTGCCGACATCCTTGACGTCGGTATGCTCGAACCTTGAGTAGTCGATTTCCTCCAGCACGCCTTTTTCCTGAAGGGTCAGCATGGCGATCGCGTTGGCCTCGACCACGTCGAGTTCCTGCGATCCGGCTTCCGCCATTGTCAGCAGCTTGCCGGTGTTTACCGGCACGCCGATGACTTCGATCCCCGTCATGCGGGTAAACTCATTCCAGGTGCCCTGCTGGAGTGCCTCCTGATATGAGCCGCCTGAGGTTCTCACCAGCACCCTGCCGCCCGCCTGGGCCCGCACGACAGCCGGCATGGCCAATGCGGCCGCGCCCGATGCTGTACTGGCGAGAAATGTTCTGCGGGATACATTCCCGAGTTTTGTGACGATTTTCTCTTCAGTCTTCATGGTGTGTTCCCCTGTTGTTATTTTTTTTCCAGCCTTAGAACATTGACCCAAATGGTGAAATCCAGCTTCGGATCAATGCTCTGGCAAAGTACATAAAGGAGGCAGAAGACAAATCAGAACTCAGGCGCGCTCCGGCAAGAAGCCGAAATCGGCCCAGGTTTTCGGTGTCTCCAGATACTCGCCATACTTCGTCTTGGAGAATTGCCGTCCGCCGGCGAGTACACCCTGTGCCAGCTGTGCCATCAACTGCGTATCACGGGTATGAAGCATGCTGGCCTTGATTTCCCGCCAGAAGCGCTCGAATGGCAGATAAGTGAACAATGAGCGGGCGCCGACGATCTCGAAAGCCTTTTCCGAAGCGTGCGCAGCCACTTTCTTGGAGGTGTGCAGAGCACGATACGAAGCCAGCATCGCCTCGTCATAGCGGCCCTCGTCCCACAACCAGACCGCATAACGATAGGAAGAGCGCGCCGCCTGGATGCCACAGTCGATCTCGGCGAGGGCGTACATGAGCACGGCGTCCTTCGCGAGATAGTCGCGACCGCCGATGAAATCGATCACATGGTCGATGACACCCTGCGTCGTGCCCACAAGGTGGGCAGCATGAGAACACTCGTAGGTGTAGGGATCCTTCTGCACGAAATCACCAGGCTCTCCCATCACATTCTTCCAGGGGATGAACACGTTGTCCAGCTTTGCCGTCCAGCTAACCGTGCCGCGCAGGCCGATGGCCTCGCTCCAGCTGTCATCGAAGGTCAGACCGGGCGAAGTCTTCGGCACGATCGAGATCGTCAACCCCTCGCCATTTGTCCTTGCCCCGGGGGCCAGGGCCCAGAATGCCAGCAGGTCCGCTGCCGGCGCCATCGAGCAGAAGTGCTTCTCGCCAGACGCCCGGAAACCGCCTTCGACCGGCTCGAAAAGCGAATCGAATGTCAGCTTCGTTGCAACATTCTCCGCCTTGATCTGACGCGGGTTCACCTCGCTGCCCAACGATCCCATAAGCGCGTCTTCCCGGACGATCTGACCAAGAAAACGCTCTTTCTGCTCCTCACTGCCCATCCGGCAGACCAGTCCGACCTGATGATAATGGATGAGCAGATCCCAGGAAGTGGTGGGACAAACACGAGCCAGTTCCTCGGCGACGGCAAACTGCGCCATGCCGAGGCTGCCCTTCGGCTGAGGATTAACGCCCCCGTACTCCTTGGGAACCATGAGATGATGGAACTTCTGCTTCTTCATCTCCGCAAAGTTGTCAGCCGGGAAGGCAGCTTCGGCATCGTAGCGGTTGGCATTGGCGGCAAGAAGAGGCTTGAGCGCCCGCGCCTTCTCCACCCATTCGCGCTGTTCCTGGTTCAGTGCAAAATCCATTACAAGTCCTCAAGTGCCTATTGCATTCAGTACACTGTATACATTCGAGCCAAATGCATTGTCAATGACCTGCCACTGATTTTTCCTCCCCCTGGAGCTGGAGTTTGGCCTCGAAAGAAGGACGGACAAATGAAGCGGAAGCGGGTCATGGAAGAGCGGATCATCGCGGTTTTGCGCGAGCAGGAGGCCCGTGCTTGCGGGCGATCTCGCCCGCAAGCACGGTATCAGCGAGGCTGACGCTGAATAACTGGAACGCCAAGGACAGCGGGATCGACGTGTCTGACGCCAAACGCCCGCAGGCTCTGGAAGACGAAAACGCGAGGCTGAAGAAGCTGCTGGCGAACCAGATGCTGGAAGCTGCGGCTCTGAAGGAGCTTCTGTCGAAAAATGGCAGGCCCCGCCTTGAAGCGCAAAGCCGTTGCGCATCTGCAGGCTGTGATGGACCTGTCGGAACGGTAGGCCTGCTTCATCATCGGCGCGGACCGGAAGATGGTGCGCTGCCAGTTCTGCCGACCTCCGGAAACGAGCCTGCGCAGCACAGTTTGCGGGAACTTTCTAATGAGCGCCGCCGCTCTGGCTATCAGGCTGTTCATTCTGTTGCGGCGCGAGGGCGAACTCTTCGAGGTCAACCGCATCTATCGGCTCTGCCGGGAAGCAGGCCTGACGATTCGCAAGCCCCGGGCACGGCGACGAACGGAACGCGAGCAACGTTCCCTGATCGAGACAAGACCGAACGCACGCTGGTCGCCGGACTTCGTGCATGACCAGTTTGCTCCGGGCGGCGTCTCCGGGTGCCGGGCATCGTCAATGACGTGACGCGCGAAAGCCTAGCTGCAATCCCCGACACTTCGACACGATCCTGGCTTGCTCAAGGGATCATCGTGCGAATGGCACTACATCGCGCCTGTGGGTGCTACCGATATCGTCAATGAGCGTCTTGCCACCCTCCCCGTCGAATGCTGACTGACATGCCTGAAGATCGAAAGAGTGGCTCGACCTCAGCAAACAAACAGTTCCCGGGAAATTGTGGTGATCGGCTCATAACCGGTCTCGGTCACCATGATTGTGTCCTCGATCATCATGCCACCCCAGCCGATTTCATAGAAGGGGGTTTCGACGCTGAGGCACATGCCTGCCTGCAATCGGGTTTCCACGCCGGCCGCGATGATCGGCATTTCATAACCACCGATCCCCAGTCCATGTCCACAATGGTGGCGGCGATAGTCGGGAATGCCATGCCTGCGCACGGTTTCGATGGTTTCCCGGAACAGGCGGTCGGCACAAACGCCTGCCCGGACCAGTTCAAGCTCACGATGCAGCCCCTGAACGATGGCGCCGTGACGTCTGGCGATCAGGGCATCCGGCTCACCAATGACAAATGTTCGGGCCATGTCGGAGCAGAAGCCGTCTACGACACATCCGGCATCGATGCGCAGCAACTCGCCCCGACCGATTTCTCTCCCGGTTGGATAGGCATCGGCCAAGGCCGAACGGGGTCCGGAGGTCACGCTGACAAGATAAGCTCTCGCGCCACCTGCCGCCATTTCGGCGGTCATGATCGCGGCGATCTCGGCCTCGGTCATGCCGGGGCGCAGCATGGTCCGCACCGTTTCGAGGCCCAGTTCGACCAGTTTCGTGGCATGCCGGATGCGCTCCAGCTCCCCCGGCAGTTTAATGCGTCGCGCCTCAGTGAGGGCCGCGAAAACCGACACTGGCTGGAGCGGCTGCAGCCGCTCCAGCAGTGGTGCAGCCATGGGATCGTGCATTGATGCCAGATCCAGGCCAATGGTGTCACCGGGACGGGAAACAGCATCGACGGCCGCAACGAGAGCGGCATCGAAATCCGGATAGGGCCGGCACACGGCATCCAGATCAGGCTGACCGGCAGCCGCTTCGAAATAGAACGTCCCATAACGGAAGATCGCATCGGGACCGTCAACCCACTCAAGCGCCGGCCCGGCATCGGCGGCACCCGTGACCAGCACCACCTTCGATGCAGTTGCCACGGCAGCCGAGCGGTAGCCCGGCACAATATCCTGCGCCATGCTGAAATAGCCGGTGAGATAGCCCCGGTTGGCGGGCTGGAACGCCACCACCACATCGGCGCCGACGGCTGTTTGTCTGAAAAAGCGTGTCCGGCGTTCGGCGGCCAGAGCAAGCCCGTCCTGTCTGAAATTCATCTGGTCCCCTTGTGCCGGAAAGCCGGGGCAAGACATGCCTGCGCCAATATTGTAATCACAATTCTGCGCGCTTATACAGGATTTTCGGCCGTCGCAAATAGCGGGGAGGACATGGCGACAGACAAGGACAAGACCGCTTCATTCGATCTGGTTCTCGAAGGCAATGGACCACGACACCAGCAGATCGAGCGCGCCATCCGTGCGAAGATTCAGAGCGGCGCCTGGCCACCGGGTTATCACATCCCGCCGGAAGAAGAACTGGCGCGCCATCTGGGCGTTTCACGCAATCCTCTGAACAAGGTTCTCCGCAATCTTGCTGACGCCAAGCTGATCACCCGACGCCCCCGTCTCGGTACTTTCGTCAGTGAACGCACCGACAATCATGCCGTCATCGGCGTTATCGACATTCAGAACGAAATCGAGAAAAGCGGACGTCGATACAGTTTCGACGTGCTTGAGCGGCGGGTCGTCTCAGCGCGTGAATTCGAGATATGGACTGATGTCGATGGCGACGAGAAGCTGCTTCGACTGTCCTTGCTGCACAAAGCCAATGACGTCGGTGAAGTTTTCGAGGAGCGGCTCATTCGCCTCGCCGTCATTCCCGAAGCAGAGGCAGAATCCTTCCAGTCCGTTTTGCCCAATCAGTGGCTGCTGGCGCGTCTGCCCTGCACCAAGCTGATCAACACGGTCAAGGCCACCCTGCCCGGCCGCAGGATCGCCAATGCCCTTGGTCTCGCGCAAGGCGAGCCTCTCCTTGTCTCCGAGCGCCGCAGTTGGGCCGACGACGATGTCGTGACCTGGGTCAGGCTCTCTTTTCCGGGATATCGCAACGAGTTTGTCGGCGAGTTCAATCCGTTGCTGCCTGCTTCAGGCGTTAACTGACATCAGATCGGCGCGGCGAGCCCTATCAGGGCATCTCCCGCTTTGCTCAATACCGGGAAGCGCCGGTAAATGACGATGCCGTCGGAATTAACGCGCAGTTCGGCAGGGCTGGTCAGAGGCGAACCGATCTGGTGCATGTAGCCGGCAACATCGCCCGCCCGAACGACCTGCCCGACTTCGATCAGTGGCTCGAACAGGCCGTCCTCCAGAGCGTAGACCGTCGTCTCCGGAGGAAGCATGCGCAACTCCCGCCGGCTTTCAGGCTCAGGCGCTGGCAGTTCGGGAGCGACGCCCAGATGCCGCAAGACACGCCTCACGCCGGCCTCGCCGATGGCAGCGCCGCGTTGCGACAAACCCGTTCCGCCGCCCAGTTCCGTGGTGAGCGCGGCAAGGCCATGCGCAGCCGCCGAGGCATAAAGTGTCGTGTCTCCACCTCCCCCGCGTCCATCGGTCAATACCGTATTGGGTGCTGCGAAATGCTCCAGCAGGGTCTCGATGCGTTGCGCCTGTTCCTGATTACGGCCACGATGGGCAAAGGCAACCGGCAGATAGTCCAGTGAACTACCGCCTGAATGAAGATCGATCACATAATCGGCCAGCGGAAACAGGGTCTTCACAACGAAATGGGCGATCTGTTCCGTGACCGTGCCACGCGGGTTGCCCGGAAAGACGCGGTTGAGATTGCCGCCGTCGAGCGGCGAGTTGCGCCGCCCCGCCACGACTGCGGGCTGGTTGAGCGCAGGCAGCATGATGACCCTTCCGCGCAGCCTCGTATCAGCCAGCTCCCGCACAATACGCCGGAGCACGATCTGCCCTTCATATTCGTCGCCATGGGTCCCAGCAGTGAGCAGCACCGTTGGACCCTCGCCGCCGTTGAAACACAGCATCGGAACGGGAACCCAGCCATAGGCCGAGCTATCCGTGGAATTGGGCACCCGGGCAAAATCGGACTGGATGCCGCGCTTGTTGAAATCCATTGTGGTCCAGACCTGTCCTGTCATTTCTCTCTCCCGCCGGGCGATGGTGTTCCAGCCGTTTCGGCCCTGAAATACGAACTTGATGGTATGGCCAGCGCCAGCAGGGCTGCGCCGATGCAAATGACTGAGGCGGCCAGCAATATCGGCGTGGCGCCGAAATGGACCGAAAGCAGACCGATTGCTGAAAGCCCGACCGGGGCGAGGCCATAGGAGACGATGAAGTCCAGCGACGATACCCGCGCCAGCTTGTCAGACGAGATTTCCTGCTGGATGGCGGTGAACCATATCACGTTGAACAGCTCCAGACCCCAGCCGGCAATGAAATAGGCAATCAATGGAATCCAGAAATGCTCCGGAACCAGCAGGCTGAGCGGAACGATGCCGTAAATGCAAAGCCCTCCAATCGCCCATCGCCCCCGGTAGTCTGGTTGCCACCGGGCAAGTGTGAGAGCGCCGCCCAGCGCTCCGCATAGCAAGGCCATAGTACAACCGGTCAGCAGGGCCGGCCCGCCATATGCCTGATTGCTGATGACAGGCAGAAGGACGGATGTCACCGAATAGCCGGCACCTATCACGAGCGCCAGCGCCCCGAGCCCGGCAACAAACCATGAGTGCCGAAGAGCCTCTCTGAAACCTTCTGCAAGGTCATCTGCGACGCGACCGATCACTGTGCGACGCGCGTCTCCGGTGCCCCGGACCGTGTGCGGGTGTTCTGGCCACGGAGGCAACATGGCGCTCAGAAGCCAAAGAAGCGCAATTGCGAGAAACGCAACGTTCAGCCCCGCCGTTGCGGCCAGGAGCGTTGCGGCAGCCGGCCCCGCAAGATTGGTTGCCCGCACCGCGAGGCTCAGCGCCGCGTTCGCGCTCTGCAGGTTTTTCGGGGCCACAAGCATAGGGACGATCGCCTGATAGGCTGGGCGGCAGGCGCCCTGCCCCGCGCCGGAAAGAAACATTCCAAAAGCAAATGCCGCCTGAGCATAGGCATCGGTTGCGCCCAGATGGTGCATCACCAGTGCCGTGCCGCCGGCAGCGATCAGGCCTGATGCAAACAATATGCGACGACTGCCGAGGCGGTCCGCCAGAATGCCGCCGATCGGAACGGCGATCAGGAAACCAACTGTCCGGATCGCCAGCGATGATCCAAGAACCACGGCAGAAAGCACGCCATTTGATACTGCAAATCCCATTAGAAAAGGCAGCGCCCACGTTGCCATCCCTGATGACGCACTCCCCGTCCAAAGCCGTACAAATTTTCCGTCAGGCAGGGTGAACCCTGAATTTCGCATAGCGAACCATACCGATGAGAAAGAACGGGAGTCCTATGTCTTCAGGCCTGCGATCTCGCCGAGTATGCGCACCCAGCTCCGCGCGCCATTGTGAAAGCGCTCCACGTCATAGCGTTCATCGGGCCCGTGAATGGCATCGTCGGACAGGATGAAGCCGATGATGATGCAGTCGACCGAAAGCACGTCGCTGAACATTTCAGCCAGTGGAACCGATCCGCCGCTTCCCTTGTGAACAGTCGGCGTCTGCCATTCGGCTTCGAGACCATCCGAGACGGCTTGCAGGAATGGGTTGTCCGGGCTGGCTACCAGAGCCCGGCTGCCATTGGCGCCTTCGAATTCCACCCGGCAACCTTCCGGCACCTGCCGGCGCACGAAAGTCCGGAATTTTTTCCGGATGGTTTCGGGATCCTGTCGATCCACAAGCCTGAACGACAACCGCGCTGTGGCCGATCCGGGCAGAACCGAGCGCTCGCCGGGCCCCTGATTGCCAGCGGTTATGCCATTCATGTCGACAGTGGGCCGCCCCCAGATCGCTTCGAGCGGCGAATAGCCTGCCTCGATGAGGCCACCGCGCAGATCCGTGCTTTCAAGCATATGCGCCCCTTCGGAGAGGGGCTGCCATTGCTGCCGCAGCGCCTCGGGAATATCCGGCACGCCGTCATAGAAACCCTCAATGGCGACCTTTCCGGTCGCGTCGTGCAGGCTTGAAAGGATGCTGCTCAGAATACGGATCGGATTTGCTGCCACCGCGCCAAAATAGCCGGAATGGAGATCGGCATTGGGTCCGAAGACCGTAACCTTCTCATGAACCAATCCCTTCAGCTGGGTGGTGAGGGCCGCCTGCGTCGGTGACCACATATCGGAATCGCAGATGAAGGCGACGTCACATTGCAGTTCATCCCGGTGGCTGTGGATGAAGGCGGGCAAGCTGGCCGAGCCGGCCTCTTCCTCGCCTTCCAGCAGGATGGTAATCCTGCCCGGAAATGTGCCGCGTGTTTCCTTCCACGCTCTCAGCGCTTCAATGAAAGTCCAGAGCTGGCTTTTGCTGTCCGAAGCACCACGGGCATAGAAGCGGCGCAGTCCGTCTTCCTCGACCACCGAAGGCTCGAAGGGCGGATGCGTCCAGTCCTGCAAGTCGCCCACCGGCTGCACATCATAATGCCCGTAGAAAAGCAGCCCCGGCCCCTCGTCCTGCATGTCGGGCCGCGAATGGGCCAGCACGACCGGCAGCCCGGTAGTGGGGACGATGCGGGCATCAAAGCCAAGGCCCGACAACTCGCCCTCGAGCCAGCCTGCCACCGCCTCGACAGAACCCGTGTAGGCAGGATCGCCCGATATCGAGGGGATGGCCAACAGAGCCAGAAGTTTACGGATTGCCGTGTCCAGATTGGCATCGACATTGGCGAGAACGCCCTCGATCGCTGTCATGCTCGTTTCTCCGCCGATACGCTCAGAATTCGAAACCGAATTCGGTTTTGAGATAGGTCCGCAGCGAAGCGATATCTGGCGATATCGCATGTGCCTGTGCGGGCTTGGTCGGCTCCTTCAGGCCGGTGGAACATCCCATGAGCACAATGGGGCCGTCATTCTCAAAGCTCTCCACCATGTTGAGTGCCGCCAGAGCTGCGCTCGATGAAATCTCCTGCCAGAGGCCTTGCTGTGCCATCGCCCTGTGGGCCGCCCGTGCCGCCTCGTCGGTAACGACCATGGCGATGCCCCGGCTTTCCCGGATAGCCACAACCGAGCGATAGCCGTTGACAGTGGTTGCCGTCCCGGACTGGACGGTCGGCCCGGCGGCCACCGTGATGGCCGCACGTCCGGCCTTCAGTGCATGATAAAGCGGACCGCGGGCTGCCGGCTCGACCGACACCAGTTGCGGGATCCGGCTTATATGCCCCAGTTGCCGGGCCTCCCTGAAACCCTTGTAAATGCCGTAGAGCATTTCGCCATATCCGGTCGGCACCACGACGGCGGCCGGGATTTCACCATCAAGTTCAGCGAGGATTTCGTAGGCGATCGTCTTGTAGCCCTCCGGTCCCCAGGGGTGGCCGGTATGCGTTGTCGTCAGATTGCTGACCGGATAGAAGCCGGGCAGCTCCTGCAGCTGGCGCATGGCGGGCCAGCGGTCGTCGGCGCTGAGATAGATCGGATAGGCGCCATAACCAAGGATCATGTCGCGAAACGCTTCGCTGACTTCAGGCATGGTCAGGACGATACAGCTGAGGCCGGCACGGCTGGCCATGGCGGCGGCCGACACGCCGTGATTGCCGGACGAGGCAACGATAATAGTTCGTGCATTCTCATAGAGCGCGGCACTGACCGTGAAGGTATTGAGCCGATCCTTATGGCTCCAGGTTGGATTGCGGCTTTCGTCCTTGACCAGAACGCGGCGTGCGGCATGCGCCGGCGCCAATGCGGAGACATCTACCAGCGGCGTATTGCCCACCGGCATATTCACCCTCGGATGGCGCGGCGGCAGCAACTCTTCCCAGCTCGACCAGTTGCTCCCGCGCCGGAATGTCGCCTGCCGAACAGCCGCATAGTCATAGTCGACTTCGAGCGGATACTGGATGTCGGGCGTCGCGTTCTGGATGCAGCCATGCAGCTGGGCCGGCAGCAGCGGATATTCAAAAACCTCCGGCCCTAGCGACCTCTGCGTCTTTGCCAGTGATGCCGTATTGCCGAAAATATGTGTCATCGATGCTTACCACTATGTTTTGAACAGGCGCAGCTATCCGTCAGGCGCCGCAAGGCGGCTCCTGGTCGGCGGCTAATGCAATCTTGCTGGCCTAGTTGAGAATCTGCTCGAGAAATTGCTGTGTTCGGGGATGCCGCGGCGCGGAGAAAAACTCGGACGGCGGCGCTTCTTCTACAATTCGGCCCCGATCCATGAATACCATGCGGTCGGCAATGCGCCGCGCGAAGCCCATTTCGTGAGTGACGCAGACAATGGTCATGCCGTCCTGCGCAAGGTCTGCCATGGTATCCAGAACTTCCTTGACCATTTCAGGGTCGAGAGAGGACGTGGGCTCGTCAAACAGCATGATGCGCGGCTTGACGCAAAGCGAACGCGCAATGGCAACGCGCTGCTGCTGCCCGCCGGACAGCTGTCTGGGATATTTGTCCGCCTGCTCCGGGATGCGCACCTTTTCGAGATAATGCAGCGCCATCCGTTCAGCCTCGCGCTCCGATACCTTGTGCACCCAGCGCGGCGCCAGTGTGCAGTTCTCCAGAACAGTCAGATGCGGAAAGAGGTTGAACTGCTGAAATACCATTCCGACGTTTCGTCGGACTGAATTCAGCACGCGTGCCTTGGATGTGAGGTCGATGCCATTGACGACAACCCTCCCCTCGTTGAAGGGCTCCAGGCCGTTGATGCAACGGATCATCGTCGACTTGCCCGAACCGGAGGGCCCGCAAACCACGATTCGCTCTCCCTCCCGCACGGTCAGGTCGATGCCATCGAGCACCCGGAACGTACCGAACCACTTGCTCATGGAATGGATGGTTATGGCCGTGTGATCGGCATTCTCGATCATGTCCGGACCTCCCTGTTTTTGATGAATGTCTGAAGAGACCACCATCGGTGCGACCGGGGCTGCTCCGGAGCGGACAAGCCGATGAGCGAAAACAGTTTCGCGAGGACGGTCCGGCAGATGATGGCGAGGCAGATATATATGGCCCCGGCGATGAGCAGCGGCTCGTAGATATCCAGCGTACGGGCGCGGATTTCGTTGGCATAACCCATGATGTCCATCACCGTGACCGTGAAGGCCAGCGCGGTGGATTTGCACAGCATGATGACTTCGGTCGTATAGGCTGGAAAGCCGTTCCGCATCATCGCCGGGAAAATGGCGACCCGAAAGGTCTGGAACCTGCCCAGACCCAGCGAGCGCGCAGCCTCAACCTGCTCCCTGGGCGTCTGGTAGTAAGCCCCGCACATGATTTCGGAGGTGAAGGCAATCTCCACCAGCACCAGACACATGATCGAACACCAGAACGGGCTCGAAAATGCGCTCCAGAGAAAGGTTTCGCGCACCACCGGCAAGAGCGGAAAGCCGTAGTAGACGACATAGAGTATCAGCAGAAGCGGTACGCCGCGTATGGCAAACATCACCATCCATACGCCGCGGGATACCGGCCCCCTGAAGACGATCTGGAAGCAGGCGACGGCAGCGGCCAGAACAAAACCGATCACGAGAGAGATGATGAAAAGGGTCAGCGTCGTGCCAAGACCTTGCAGGATCTCTTGGGCATAGGCGATCAGCTTTTCCATCAGATGCCTCCTGCCGTGGCCTGCGAGCGGCGCTCAAGGTGTTTGAAGACGCGCGCAGAGACGGCGGCAAACACCACGAAGATGATGATGCCGATGCCGTAGAAGACGAAGGGCGCTCCCGTGGAACGGGCGCCAATCGAAGCAACCCGCACGATGTCGGAAATACCGATGATGCTCAGCAGCGCGGTCTCCTTCATCGAGATGAGCCAAAGCGCGCCGAGATGCGGGATGATCTTGCTGTAAACCTGCGGCAGGATGACCAACACCAGCGCCTGCAGCCTGGTCAATCCCAGCGCTTGCCCTGCCTCGTGCTGGCCAGCTGGAATGTCCGCCCATCCCGCCTTGAACAGTTCGGTGGCATAAGCGCCCAGCACGATGGAGGTTGACATGATGGCCGGCACGAGCGGGCTCAGGCGAATACTCGCCCCTCCCGAAAAAGCCGAGAGTGCAGCCTGAAAAACGCCGTCCAATGTATAGAAGATCAGCAGCAACAACAGAATGTCGGGAAGGCTGCGGAATACATAGGTATAGCTGTTTACGATGGCACGGCTGCCGGGAATCGGGGCACGCGAAAACAGCGTGAGCCCGATACCAATCAGCATGCTGAAAAAGAAACTGGATACCGCCGCAAGGATGCTGATGCCAAACGCATTGGCGAACTGCCATCCCCATCCCGCAGCCAAATAGCCGAGCATAGGAAACCGCCCTTAATCTGATTTTACCGAGGCTTTAGAGGACCGCTGCCGTAGAAACGATCCGCGTGTCGATTGTCCTATTCGTAGACCGGGATACCCCATTTGACGGCCAGTTCGCGCCAGGTGCCGTCCTTCTTCATCTGGGCCAACGCTGCGTTGAACTGATCGCGCAGATCTGCATCGTCCTGCCGGAAAGCCATTCCGATGCCCTCCGAAACCGCATGCGGCTCGCCAACCTTTACCAGTGCAGCAGACCCGCCACCTTCGCCGGTAAAAGGCTCAACGTCGCCAAAGGCCACATCAATGCGACCAATCTTGAGATCGGCGATCAGCGCATCCATGGATGGATACATCTGGAGGGTCGCTTTCGGGAAATGGGTTTCAATATAGGCGGCATTGGTCGTGCCCTGCTGGACGCCAATTACCTTTCCGGCAAGAGCCTCGGGCGTCACGTCGATTTCCCTGCCTGCGACCGTGCCAAAGAACGAATAGGTCCGCGCATAGGGCTCGCTGAAAAGTACGCTCTTCTTGCGCTCGGCGGTAATGCCCATCCCCCCGATTATGACATCGAATTTTTTGGCCTGAAGCGCCGGTATGATGCCGCTCCACTCATTGGTTACCCAGCTGCATCGAGCATCGATGATGCCGCAGATCGCGGTGCCGATATCGATGTCGAAGCCTTCGAGAGACCCGTCGGCGCGGGTCGAGTTGTAGGGAGGAAACCCGCCCTCATTGGCAAGTACGAGATCACGGGCCCACGCCCCGGACACCGGAGAGATCGCGATGGACATGGCTACGGTGCAAAGAGCTGCAAAGCGTCTCATTTTCATTGGTGAAGTTCCCATCCCATTTGTAATTACAAATGCAGATTATAACGCTGAGCATGTTTGTCAAGGCACTTCGAGAACGAGTTGGCCGCGCCGGGTGACGTCAGCTGTTTTCATCGTCTCGGGGAGAAGGTGTGCCGAAAGATCCACGGCCGCTCCGAGCGATCGTGGATCTTCAGCATGCCGGCGACGCAGCATGACTGCGCGCTCACATCGCCGTCTTCGGCGAGCGGTGATCGATCGCTGGGAGCGTCGAGTTTTAAACTTCACACATATGCTGCAGCCTTGCAGTGGTTGCAGCATTTTTGAAGGCGGTGAGCGGACCTGCCCTCTCTTCAGATCGCCCGCAGATTCCGGATCGGCTTTCCCGGTGTGAGCGCTTCAGCAGCCAGCACAATGCCGCGCGCGTCAATGCCATAGTGGCGATGGAGATCGGCGATGGAACCGGTCTGGCCGAAATGCTCGACGCCCAGCGATCGGGTGCGATGTCCATGGACGGAACCAAGCCAGCCCAGCGTTGCCGGGTGGCCGTCGATCACCGTGACGATACCGCAATGGGACGGGATGCCGGCAAGCAACCGTTCGACATGGCTGCTGGCATGGCTCAGGCCGGCCTCGCGGGCTCGCTGCGCCGCCGTCCAGCCGGCATTGAGGCGGTCGGCGGAGGTGACCGCCAGCAGGCCGACGTCACGGCGATCCTCCCCCATCATGCCCACAGCTTCTATGGCTTCCGGCGCCATCGTGCCTGTATAGGCAACGATCACCTGTGCGTTGGGGCCGGGCTTGCGCAGCCAGTATCCCCCGTTGATGATGTCGCTCTCAAGCTGAGGCGTCATCTCCCGTTTCAGCTGGTCCACCATACGCGTCGACAGGCGCAGATACACCGAGCCGCCGGTGGCATCGCGCAGCCATGTCAGACTGTCCGGCTCCGCCTCTCCGGAGCGCTGCATGTATTCGAATGCCCATCGCATCATCACGGCCAGTTCATCGACATAGGCAGGCTCGAAGCTGGCCAGCCCGTCCTGCGCCATGCCGATCAGCGGCGTGGCGATGGACTGGTGCGCTCCACCTTCGGGCGCCAGCGTCACGCCCGAAGGCGTGGCCACGATCATGAAGCGCGCATCCTGATAACAGGCGTAGTTGAGCGCATCGAGACCACGCTCGATGAACGGATCGTACAGCGTCCCGACCGGAAGCAGCCTCTCTCCGAAAATCGAATGCGACAGGCCAAGCGCCGACAGCATGATGAACAGGTTCATCTCGGCGATGCCCAGCTCCATGTGCTGACCCTTCGGCGAGAAGGCCCAGTTGTAGGTGGAGGGTATGCGTTCGGACCTGAACAGATCGGCCATCGTCTCCTTCGAGAACAGGCCCCGGCGGTTGACCCATGCGCCGAGATTGGTCGAAACCGTAACATCCGGCGACGTGGTGACGACACGCTCGGCAAGCGGCGTGTCCGACTTGGCTATCTCGTGCATGACCAGTCCGAACCCCTGCTGGGTCGACATCGCTGATTGCGCGCTGAATTCCAGCCGCTCTGGCACGGAAACCTCAGCGGCGTCATAACGGCGGCGGCCGCGCCGGGTGAACGGCACCTCCTTGAGAAAGGCACGAGCGGCGCGCTCGCTGACCTTCAGACCCTCGAACAGGTCCCACTCATGCCCGGGGCGTACACCCAGCTCCGTGCGCAGTTTATCGATCTGCGTCGGTGTCATCAGGCCCGCATGATTGTCCTTGTGTCCGGCGAGCGGCAGCCCGAACCCCTTGACTGTGTAGGCGATGAAGCAGACCGGGCGGTCATGCGTGCGCGCCTCCTCAAACGCTTCCAGCAGCGACGGCAGGTCGTGGCCGCCCAGATTGCCCATCAGGGCCGCCAGGTCCTCGTCGTTTCGCCCTTCGATCAGTTTCGAGACGGCTCCCTGATCGCCAAGATCGTCCATCAGGCGCTTGCGCCATGCCGCTCCGCCCTGGAAGGTGAGCGCCGAATAGAGCTGGTTCGGGCAGGCGTCGATCCATTCGCGCAGCTTGTCGCCGCCGGGCTCGGCAAAGGCCGCCTGTTGCAGCTTGCCGTGCTTGATGACGACGACATCCCAGCCGAAATTGCGGAAGATTGCTTCGAAACGCGCCCAAAGCCCTTCGCGCACGACGGCGTCGAGGCTCTGGCGGTTGTAGTCGACCACCCACCATGTGTTGCGCAGGCCGTGCTTCCAGCCTTCCAGCAGCGCCTCGAAGATGTTGCCTTCGTCCATCTCGGCGTCGCCGACCAGAGCGACCATCTTGCCTTCCGGTGTCCCCTCCTTCCAACCCTTGGCGTGGACATAGTCCTGCACCAGCGAGGAAAACAGCGTCTGGGCGACGCCAAGACCAACCGAGCCGGTTGAGAAGTCGACGTCGTCGACATCCTTGGTTCGCGAGGGGTAGGACTGAACGCCCTTGTAGCCTCTGAAATTCTCCAGCTTTTCGCGTGTCTGATTGCCGAGCAGATACTGAATGGCGTGAAAGATCGGGCTGGCGTGCGGCTTGACGGCTACCCTGTCTTCAGGGCGCAGCACATGGAAATAGAGCGCCGTCATGATCGTCGCCAGCGACGCGGATGAGGCCTGATGGCCGCCGACCTTAAGGCCGTCATCACTCTCGCGCAGGTGGTTGGCGTTGTGAATCATCCATGTGGAGAGCCACAAAACCTTGCGCTCCAGCTCGCTCAGCATTTTTAGGTCGTGCATGGCCATTCCTCCCGTAAGACTGTGGAGAGAATAGAGCGTCATCAGGAGCGATTGTGGCTAATCTTGCCATCTCTGACGACCAATGATAGCTGTCTTCCTTACTAACAACGTCAAAATTGGTGATTCATGCCAATCACACAGCTCGATGCCATAGACCGAAAAATCCTGCGGGCACTGCAGGCGGATGGGAAGATTTCAGTTGGCGAACTGGCTGATCGTGTCGGCTTGTCGCCGTCACCCTGTGCGCGGCGGATAAGGCTTATGGAAAATGCCGGCGTCATCAAGGGATATGCGGCCATTGTCGATCAGAAGAAGGTGGGCCTTCCGATCAGTGCCTTTGCCTCGATCAAGCTGGAACGCCAGAGGGAGGAAGACCTCGACCGTTTCGAGGAAGCCGTCTCGCGCTGGCCGGAAGTGCTCGACTGCTATCTGATGACCGGCCAGCGCGACTATCTGATGCGCATCGTCGCCGCCGACCTCGAATCCTACGAGCGCTTCATAAAGGACAGACTGACACGACTCGAAAACGTCGCCTCCATCGAGACGAGCTTCGCGCTGGGACAGGTCAAGCGCTCGGAAGTCTTGCCACTCGAATAGCTGGCCGCACTCACTTCTAACCGCTTTGCCACAGATCCCGATATGTCGCCCATGCGCGTACATGAAGTTTGAATAGAGCCTGGTTTCTGGGCGCCATCGGACTGCCTTGCCTCCCTGCGCCTTCGGCAGGCCCTTCGCCGTATCCGCTCGCACTTGAGGAGATTGAAGAAGCGCTCCGCCAAGTGTTGTCGTGAAAGTTTCCGCGATGGCTCATCAAGTGTTCAAGATTGTGATGCTTGACGCTGGCAGCGAGGTTTCAAGTCAAGCGAGCCACTCAGTCGTGCTCAGTATGGAATTGAACTCATTCTCGTTGATCAGGCAAAGTTGAGAAAATTGCGAAGCCTGACGATCAGGAAGGTCAATCAAGATAGCCACGACGCACTCGAGAATGGTACGTTGTTGCCCTCCCCCTTGGTCTGAGAGATTTCAAGCATCAAGCTTCGGCTCAGCTTTTTCGCTGTCGTACCCCGCAGCTGACTTCAAGTTTGGTCTGGCAGCAGGATAAACTTTTTCCCGGGTCGATGCTTACCTTGTCCCGTCGGGAATTCCTGTGGGGCCTTCGTTGAATCCGTTGTCCATAGTCTGACCGCCTTTGTGTCGACATGTTCCGGATCTGCCGGATCTCCCTCGGGTGTTCCCATCAGACGATCCATGGGGCGGGCGCGATTGCGGGCTCCGGCTCCGGCCCGCGAATTGTCAGGAGACAAAAGTAGCGGCGCGATTTTCATGAAACCCTTGCAGGGTTGTTGCGTTACATTTGCTTGACCGGTGAAAGCCACCTGTCCAGAAGAGGGGTTTCCTTGCAATGTTTCCGATCAGAACCTTGGCCGTGGCCGCCCTGTCGCTTGGCCTTTCCGTCGCATTCGCGAGCGCGCAGGTCGTCGTGTCGTCCAAGATCGACACGGAAGGCGGCGTGCTCGGCAACATCATCCAGCTCGTGCTGAATGCCAGCGGCATCCAGACCAGCGACCGCATTCAGCTCGGTGGAACGCCGGTGGTGCGCAAGGCGATCCTCGCCGGCGAGATCGACATCTATCCCGAATATACGGGCAATGCCGCCTTCTTCTTCGAGAAGGCCGACGAGCAGGTGTGGAAGGACGCCGCACAGGCCTATGAGGAAGCGAAAAAGCTGGATTACGACGCCAACAAGATCGTGTGGCTGAGCCCCTCGCCTGCCAACAACACATGGGCCATCGGGCTGCGCAAGGATGTGGCAGAGGCCAACAGTCTCATGACGCTGTCGGACTTCGGCAAGTATGTTTCCGACGGCGGGCAGGTGGTGCTGGCGGCCTCGTCCGAATTCGTGAATTCGGCCGCGGCCCTGCCGGCGTTCCAGACCACCTACGGCTTCACGCTGAAGCCCGAGCAGCTCATCACGCTCTCCGGCGGGGACACCGCCGCCACCATCGCCGCCGCCGCCAACCAGACCAACGGGGCCAATGCGGCCATGGTCTACGGCACCGATGGCGGCATCGCGCCTTCCGGTCTGGTCGTGCTTGAGGATGACAAGCATGTGCAGCCCGTCTACCAGCCAGCACCGGTCATCCGCGAGGAGGTGCTGAAGCGGAACCCGCAGATCGGGGAACTGCTGAAGCCCGTGTTCGAGAAGCTCGACCTCACCACGCTTCAGGACCTCAACGGCCGTGTGCAGGTCGGCGGCGAGCCGGTGAAGGCGGTGGCCGAGGATTTCCTGAAGCAGAACGGCTTCCTGCAATAGAGGGCAGGACGGGGCGGTGGGCATAAGGTTCGACAAGCTCGGCGTGGTGATCGCCGCGATCGCCGCCTATGCCTGCCTTGCCGCGCCGTTCGCAACAATCCGCGCCAACCGCATCGTGCCTGGCGAGGCGCGTTCGATGCTGGAAGCCCTTCCGCCCTTCGCCGGCTGGGCGCTGATGGCGATCGTCACTGTTGCCGCGCTCATCGCCCTTTTGCGCACGCCGCTCATGCTGCGCCTCGGCGCGAGCCTCACAGCACTCACCGCCCTTGTCGTGCTGGTCGGCGTAGCGGGCTCCTTCCTCATGCCGCAGGATAATACTTACGCCCGCGTCTCCCCGGCGCACGGCTTCTGGCTGCTGGTGTTCGCCTTTGCGCTGCTGCTCGCCGATGTGCTGACGCGGCTTGCGCTGTCGCCATGGGCGCGCTTGCTGACGCTGGCCGTGGCCGCCACTTGTTTCGTGTTGCTGCTCGCATCGGGCAGTTGGGACAGCCTTTCCATCCTCAGGGAATATACCAGCCGCGCCGACAGTTTCCGGACCGAGGGCGCCAGGCACCTGACGCTGGCGCTGGGCTCGCTGATCGCCGCCGTGATCGTCGGACTGCCGCTCGGCATCCTGTGCCACCGCGTGGACGCATTGCGGGCAAGCGTCCTGAATGTGCTGAACATCATCCAGACCATCCCGTCCATCGCCCTGTTCGGGCTGCTGATCGCGCCGCTCGGCTGGATCGCGGTACATGTGCCGGGCGCGGCCGCGCTCGGCATTCGCGGCATCGGCACAGCGCCCGCCTTCCTCGCGCTGTTCCTCTATTCGCTGCTGCCCGTGGTGGCCAATACGGTGGTGGGGCTGGCCGGCGTGCCGCGGGCAGCCAACGACGCGGCGCGTGGCATGGGCATGACCGGCCGCCAGCGGCTCTTTCGCGTCGAACTGCCACTCGCCCTGCCAGTGATTCTCACCGGCATCCGCATCGTGCTGGTGCAGAACATCGGACTCGCCACCATCGCCGCGCTCATCGGCGGCGGCGGCTTTGGCGTGTTCGTGTTCCAGGGCATCGGCCAGATGGCGATGGACCTCGTGCTGCTGGGCGCGTTGCCGACCGTGGCGCTCGCCTTCGCGGCCGCGATCGTCCTCGACGCTGTCGTCGAACTCACCTCCATCCGGAAAAGCGGGGTCCCGTCGTGATCGAGATCGAAGGCATCACCAAGCGCTATGGCGAAACCACGGTCGTGGATGATGTGTCGATGGTCATCGAACCGCGCACCATCACCGTCATCGTCGGCACATCGGGCTCGGGCAAGACGACGCTGCTGCGCATGATCAACCGGCTGGTCGAGCCGACAAGCGGGGCGATCCGGCTCGACGGCAAGGACAACAGCTCGCTGCCCGGCTACGAGCTGCGCCGCTCCATCGGCTATGTGATACAGGGCTACGGCCTGTTCCCGCACCGTACTGTAGCGGAGAACATCGCCACCGTGCCCCTGCTGCTCGGCTGGGATAGCGAGCGCATCAGAGCCCGTGTCGAAGAGCTGATGCGCCTGTTCCAGCTCGATCCCTTCGAGTTCGCCGGCCGCTATCCGCACAAGCTTTCCGGCGGCCAGCAGCAGCGCGTCGGCGTCGCCCGCGCGCTGGCGGCGGGGCCGAACGTGCTTCTGATGGACGAGCCGTTTGGCGCGCTCGATCCCATCATCCGCAACAAGGCGCAGGAGGACCTGCTGGCGATCCAGAAGCGGCTCGGCACCACCATCGTGCTGGTCACGCACGACATGGAGGAAGCCGTGCATATGGGCGACCGCATCGCCGTGATGGATGGCGGCAGGCTGCTGCAATACGACACGCCGGACCGGATGCTCGCGCATCCTGCCAGCACCTTCGTCGACACGCTGGTGGGCGCCAGCGAAAAGCCGTTCCGGCTGCTCTCGCTTGGCCGGGTCGGCGACGCGGTCGAGGAAGGCCGGGCCGAAGGCGAGCCCATCGCCGCCGACGCCAGCCAGCGTGACGCGCTGGCCGAGCTTCTGTGGTCCGGGCGAACGGCCCTTCCGGTGCGAGCGGCCAACGGAAGGCTGATCGGGAGGGTGACCATGGACGGTCTGGTCCGGCGGGCGGCGTGCCCCGCATGAGGGGGCCGGATAAGAGAGGGCCGGCATGAATTGGCTGCCGACACTGGCCCGGCTAACGCTGCTCGCACTGCTGGTCGCCTTCGTGACCAGCCCCAGCTTGTTCGAGCCCCTGCTGAAGCCGCTGACCGAGAACAACGCGCCGGCAATCTACAATCAGGGCAATCTGCTGACGCTGACGCTGCTACACCTGCGCACCGTGGCCATCGCCACGTTTGGCGCCATCATCGTCGCGGTCGGGCTGGCGATCCTCGTCACGCGGCCTTTCGGGGCCGAGTTCCTGCCGCTGTCGCGCAGCCTCGTCAATATCGGCCAGACCTTCCCGCCGGTGGCGGTGCTGGCGCTGGCGGTGCCGGCGGTGGGTTTCGGCGAAAAACCCACGCTGATCGCGCTGTTCCTCTACGGGCTTCTGCCGATCTTCGAGAACGCGCTGACAGGGCTCACCACTCTGCCCGCCAATGTGGTGGAGGCGGCGCGAGGCGCGGGCATGACACCAACCCAAAGGCTGATGAAGGTGGAACTGCCGCTCGCTCTGCCAGTGATCCTCGCGGGCGTCCGCCTCTCCGCCGTCATCAGCCTCGCCACCGCGACGATCGGCTCGACGGTTGCCGCAAAGACGCTGGGCGAGGTCATCATCGCCGGGCTGCTCTCCAACAACCTCGCCTTCGTCCTGCAAGGCGGTCTGATCGTGGCGGCCATCGCCGTGCTGATCCATGACGGATTTCTGGCTCTTGAGCGGATGGCGGCGCGGCGGACAGGACGCGCGTCCAGGCCCATAGCTCGTTGATTATGTTCGCAAGATTACGGCTTGTGGTATGCAGATGGCTGAAAGGGATGTGTGAGCGCACCTGTGGTATCGGGTTGCCATGCGCCGCCGGTCCCTCGGCCTGGCGAACAGGTTCTCGACCTTGTGGCGCTGGTGGCAGGGAAGCTTGTCGTCGTCGAAAGGCTGCTTGCGGCTTCTGCCCGATGCGATACACGGTTCGGTGCCGGCGTAGCTGGAGTTCGGTGCGGAACGACGCGCTGTCATAACCGCGATCGGCAATCAGGCGAGCGGCCTGCGGCAATACCCCGGGCACGGACGTGCGCCCTTGTGGTTACTCCTATGACCCCGCGACAGGAGCATGATGATCGGCCCCCCTTCACCATCGCAGACGGTGTGCAGTTTCGGGTTCAGCCCGCCTTTGGTTCGCCCGATACGACGGGGAATATCCCTTTTTAAGCAGGATCGCCGCCGTGCGATGGGCTTTCAGATGCGTTGCATCGATCATGATGCACACAGGCTTTGAACCTTCACCTCTCAAGGTCCGCCAAGATGCGGCGCCGAACACACCTGTCAGGCTCCAGTGGAGGAGGTGGCTGTAAAGCGTTTTGTGCGGGCGGTAACCGGCCGGCGCGCTCTTCCACTGCAGTCCGTTGCGGATCAGGTGCTGACCAATTTCTGAAGCTTATTGCCGGGTCATCTTTGACATTGATGAGATATGACAAGGCCTCTCGCCGATGAGAATGAAGTGCGCTGGTCCACCGGAATATTGGAAGCGGCAAAGCCGGGACGCTGAATTTTCCCCTGCTGAGATACCGGAAAGAAACCTTTTCCTTGCAATGAGGAGAAAGGCGATCGATCTGCCAGAGGATACGGGGCAAGGCACGATCCGCCGCTCATCTGAGCCGGTTTGCAGTATTGCGCTCGGAGAGCCGACAAAGCGACGTTTGCTCTGCAAGGCTTCTCTAAGGCTGGACAAGGGGTATCCCGGCTTGCCTCATCTGCCCGCTCAGGCTTTTGTTGATGACGGAAAAACTGCCTTGCAGGATGGTGCTGTCGTTCTCATGGTACGACTCGTCAGAATGGCGCTCGGCGAGGAGGGGTTGGAGCCGGTGCTCAGAAATGGCAGTTGACTGTGGTCAACTTTTACCGCGGGAAATCCGCGTTAACCATTGATTAACTTTAAACTCCTTGCCGCTACGAGAGAATCGCGCGAAGATGCGGTTTTAGCGCTCCATCCGGGTTTGAAGCGCATGTGCGGAAAATTCCGATGAATATGAAAGCAGATATTCTGGACGAGATCGAGGAGATCGATCTTCTGGTGACGCAGCAGGCGAACGAGCTGTCGGCCATGCTGCACGAGCACCGTCTGGAGATGTTTCCGCCTGACGCACAAAAGACATTGCGGCCCTTTCAGCTGGCAGAGGTTGCCGGCTATCTTGGGGTGACCAGCGGGTATCTCAAGAACCTTTCGCTGGAAGGCAAAGGCCCTTTGCCGATGGTGACGCCCACCGGCCGCCGCTCCTATACGGCTGAGCAGATGCTGGAGATGCGCCATTTCCTCGACCGTAACGGCCGGGGTACCCGCTATGTGCCACACCGCAAGGAAGGTGAGCATCTTCAGGTGGTGGCGGTTGTGAAC
>Ga0265293_10002234_pt1 | contig 39645 bp, 31 predicted proteins | sample Munlanlewell138R_FD_192505 | JGI IMG/M metagenome (GOLD analysis project Ga0265293, IMG submission 192505) | Leachate microbial communities from a municipal landfill in Southern Ontario, Canada - Leachate well 138R | ecosystem: Engineered > Solid waste > Landfill > Unclassified | place: Canada... | reverse complement strand
TTGACTCCAGACTCATCGTTTCCATCCCTCCAGCAACAGGGTGTCATCCTTATGAGTCAACGAAACAATCCGCCCCCCTCTGCGGCCCGTGCTTCGGTGTCTTTTTTTATGAGTCAATTCGATAGTGTGTTTGTTACTACATTAATGTTGATCGCTCAATCTAAACACCGTATGTTCCACGCCCGGATGCAGAAGACGCAGGGAAAGTGCTGTGAAAACTCAGCCGCTGTCGCGCAACCGTAAAAGCCGGAATACCGTCCTTCTGCCGCAACTTGAATGTCTCCGCTTGAGGGATGGGAAAGGCTTAAATGAAGATTGGGATGTTTGCCGCCGCCGGTTTGATTTCTTTGAGTGTATTCGCCGAAGAAGTCTCCACCACCAGCACAACCGCAGAAGCCACGCGCATTGTGGTTACTGCCACGCGCCGCGCCGATGATATTCGTACAATTTCCGGCAATCCGACGGTGATTTCTTCCGCAGACATTGCCGCCGGACATTATTCGTCGATGACGGAAATTCTGTCGAAAAAAGCTGGTTTGTTTTTTAAAAATTTTACTGATGATCCATCACAGGCGTCAGTGGATATTCGGGGATTCGGAGGTGATAATCCACACGGGCGCGTACTTGTATTATTAAATGGCCGCAAATTAAACCGTCCGGATATGGCGTCGATTAACTGGGCGCAGATTCCGTTGCAGGCAGTTGAAAAAATTGAAGTGGTGCGCGGTCCGAATTCGGTGCTTTACGGAGACCATGCTGTCGGCGGTGTAATTAATATTATCACAAAAGAAGCCACCAAAACGCCGGAAACCACGCTCGGTCTGTCGGTTGGCAGTTATGAAGCGCACGATCTAAATGCCGTGACGTCCGGCGATCTGGACGGTATCGGTTATGTTGCCACCGCTGGACATCAGTCCGGCGACGGCTACCGCGATCGTTCGCGGTATGATATTAATTCCGCTAGCCTGCGTTTAAGCGGAACGTTCAATGAGATTTTTTCCGCCTACGCCGAGCTTTCGGCAATTAAAGATCAGTACCAAATGCCGGGTGCGCTAAGCGAAAATGATGACCGGCGCAGTGCGAACCGGCAGGATGACGCTGCACGCAGTGAATATTATAATCTGTTTGCAGGCGTGACAGCACTGCTCAGTGAAGAAGTCGTATTCAATCTGGACGGGGGCTGGACACACAAAGATATTGATTCTGATTTGTGGGGAACACATTACGACTACCGGATTTTAAATTATACGCTGTCGCCAAAATTCACACTGTTGTCACCGCTGGGAACAAAAGAGAACCGGCTGGTGATCGGAATGGATTTTTCATTCGAAAAACTGAACACACAAACCGATTTGCCCAACTCGGATACAAAAGCAACGAAACAGATTGCCGGCGGATATATCGCTGATACGTTTTTCCTGACAGATAAACTTTTACTGAATGCCGGTGCACGGCTTGAGCAGAATAAGATCGATGTAAAATTCAAAGGCGGTTCACAGTATGATGACGACATCCGGCACACAGAACACGCACTGGAAACCGGCCTTGACTGGCTGCCGAACGATAAAGTGAAAGTGTTCGGGAAAATCAGCCGCACCTACCGTTATCCGTTTCTGGATGAACAGGCCATTTATTCCGGCTGGGGCGGAGATGCATTTAATCCGGATCTTGATCCGGAAACCGGTATCAATTATGAAGCCGGCGTTGAAGTCCTGCCGGTTGAAAACCTAGTTCTGCAGGCAACTGTGTTCAGAACGGACATGAAAGATGAAATCGGCTGGGGCGGAACGCAAAATGTAAATATGGATAAAACCACGCATCGCGGAATTGAATTATATGCAGGATATTCACATGACCTTTTTGCAATCGATGCATTTTACACCGGGCTTTATTCAAAATTTACAAATGGCGATAACAGCGGAAATAAAGTTCCGTGGGTGCCGCAGAATAAACTGGATGTAAATCTTTCGTTTTTTTTGACGGACGCACTGACGCTTAGCACGCACATGGGTTATGTCGGGAAAATGTATGCGCTCGGCGATAATGCAAATTCAGGCGCCGACAAACAGTCAGATTACGCCCTCTTTGATCTGTTGCTGGATTATAAGTTTAAAGTCCGCAATGTTGAGTGTTCGGTTTTTGCCGGCGTCGATAATATTTTTGAAACGGAATACAATTATCTCGTTTCATACGGTGGATATTATCCCGCGCCGGAACGAACCTATAAAGCCGGCTTAACGATGAAGTTTTGATGAAATGGGTTTTTAAAGTAGACGCGACGTCTTCGTCGCGTTTTGGTAGGGCGCTCAGTCCCTTGAGCGCCGATGGTAAAACGGGCGGCAAGGGACTGCCATCCCTACCCTTTATTGTTTTATTTTCAATTTTATTTCTCACCGCCTGCGGAAAAGCGCCGGAAAAAAAATCCGGCGACATGCGTATCGTTGCGCTGGCACCGAGCGTTGCCGAAGTTCTGTGCGGACTCGGCCTTGAAAATCAGGTAGTCGGCGTGAGCCGCTATTCGGTTTATCCGCCTGAGATAAAAGAAAAACCGGCAATCGGCGGACTGTACGATCCTAATTGGGAAATGATCGTTGCGCTCCGTCCGGACATTGTCATTGGACTTTCATTTCAAAGCGAAATTGCGGCACCGTTAAAACAACTGGGCATTCCTTTTCTGAGCGTAACGCACGAAAAAATTGATGAGATCCTCGATTCAATTCCGGCGATCGGCCGCGCGGTTCATGCCACAGCTGCTGCAGAAAAATTATACGGCGAACTGAAACATGAATATGAAGCGCTGAAACAACCGGCGACTGAAAATGCGCCGGCAATTTTAGTTTGTGTTGCACGCGATGAAACGTTTGGGCGCATGTACGTCGCCGGAAAAGATACATTTTATGATGACATCATTCGCGCCGCCGGCGGACGCAATGCCGGCGCGATCCAATCGCCGGCGCGCTATCCCGAAATTTCCGCCGACGGACTCGAAGTGCTGAATCCCGATCTGATTGTTGATATTCTTTCGGATATGGGCAGCGCCTCGCTGCACAAATGGAAAACCCGCACCGTGACAATGACCAATGAATATGCGTGGACACCGGGACCGCGTTTTGTTCTGCTTCTTCGCGATCTGACCGAGGCCATCCGTGAATGTAATTCAAATTGATTCTCTGAAACTTGAGTTAAACGGCGTGCAAATTCTGCGCGGTGTTTCACTGACAGTTGCCGCCGGAGAATATGTTTCAATCATCGGCCCGAACGGCGCCGGAAAAACCACCCTGATGCGCTGTCTGCTTGGTATGTATCCGTATGCCGGCACCGCAACAATCAGCGGACAAGAATGCAAATCCTCCAGCAGCCGTGAGCTCGCTAAACAGGTCAGCTATGTCCCGCAAACACACGATATCGAGTTCCCGCTCTCCGTTTTTGAATTTGTGATGATGGGGCGCTACCCCTATTTATCGCCGCTCTCTCCGGCGGACAAAGAAGATGAAGCCGCCGTTGAACGCGCGATGCAGCTGACCGGCGTCACACAGTTCCGCGACCGCACACTGCGCACACTTTCCGGCGGTGAACGGCAGAAGGTTTATATCGCCGCCGCACTCGCGCAGGAAACGCCGGTGATGCTGCTCGATGAACCGGCCACTTTTCTCGACTGGAAACATCAGGCGGAAATCATGCAGCTGCTGAAACAGATTAACTGCGAGCGTGGTGTAACCATCGTTGCGGTGAACCATGATCTCAACAGCGCCGCGCACTGGAGCGACCGGATTATCGCGATGAAATCCGGCACCGTATTCGCTGAAAACGTGCCGGAATATATGATTTCACCGGCCGCACTCAAAGCTCTCTTTGAAACCGATTTTATCCGCAAAGACGTTTTAATTCCGGCAACAGAGGCCGCCAATTATGAATTTGTGAACCGCGAATGAACGCAAATACATGCTAATAAAATATGAATGGAAATAAAAAAGTTTTTAACATTTGCGAAAATTCACGTTCATTCGTGGTCAAAACATCCGTTCTATCTGCGTAATCCGCGGTTGAAAAAAATAATGAAAATAAAATTCACCATGTTAATTTTTCTGTGCATTGCGGTGCTGCTGGCCTTCCCACTGCTCGGCAGTACGAATATTTTCACCAATGCAATGGGGCATGAAATTTTGATTCGTTTAAGGATTCCGCGCACACTGACAGCCTGCTTCGCCGGAATTGCGCTGGCAGTCAGTGGAATGATTTTTCAATCGCTCTTTCGCAATCCGCTTGCCACACCCTTTACACTGGGCGTTTCCGGCGGTGCGGCGCTCGGCGCCGCAATCTGGATGCGGTTTGGCATGGCACTGGCATTTGCCGGAATTTCCGGCACATCCATTGCTGGATTTATCGGCGCCACCGGCGCGGTACTGCTGGTATACGGACTCGCGCGTTCTAAAACCGGATTTTCCACCGCCACGCTGCTGCTTTCCGGCGTGGCGGTGAATATGTTTTTTTCCAGCCTGATTCTGCTGATGCAATATTTCAGTGATCCCGGCGAAACGTTCCGGATGATCCGCTGGATGATGGGCGGCTTTTCTGTTGTTGGTTACTCCGCGCCGGTCAACCTCGCAATCTTCACTGCCGCTGGATTGATCATTACCGCACTGCTGACGCGCGAAATGAATCTGCTGCTCACCGGCGAAGAACTCGCCGGCGCACGCGGATTGAATGTGAACCGCACCAAAAAATTACTGTTTCTTGCCGCATCATTAATGACCGGTGCGGCGGTGGCATTCTGCGGACCGGTGGCATTTGTTGGATTAATGGTGCCGCACATCTGCCGGCAGATTTTCGGTGCGGATCACCGGAGGCTTTTTCCGGCAGTGATCCTGTTCGGCGGAATGTTTATGGTCGTGTGCGACGGACTGGCTCGCACACTGCTTGCACCGATCGAAATGCCTGCCGGATTAATTACATCCCTGCTCGGCGGTCCGTTTTTTCTTTGGTTGCTGTTGAAAAGAGATAGTCAAAAGGCGTACAGTTAAACCTCAAAGGTCAGGGAATGCAGTAAAATCTATAATTCATCGACATTAAATTTACATCAGTTGTATTAGTCACGATCTGATCTGACAGTCAACGCCCGCGACTACAATTTTATGATTCAAATAACAGTGCAACTCATATTATTGTTTATTTAATCCAAAATAAATTCTTGCAGATATGCAGGGACAACACAATTCCAGTTGTTTTTTTCTTCCAGCAGGTTCGCAAAATTTTTGGCCGACTCCGGTTCACCGTGCGTAACAAACACACGTCTGGGTGCCGTTTTGAGTCCGCTGAGCCAGCGTAATAATTCATGCTGATCAGCATGCGCCGAAAAACCGGAAATCCGTTCAATACGTGCGCGCAACAGATGTTCTTCTCCAAAGATCCGCACCGGATCGGTGCCGTCAAGAATAACACGACCGAGTGTTCCGACTGCCTGAAATCCAACGAACAAAATGGTGCTTTCAGACCGGCTGATATTGTTTTTTAAATGGTGCTTAATGCGCCCGCCGGTACACATACCTGAACCGGCAATAATAATTGCGGTGCCTTTAATATGATTAATGGCTTTGGATTCATCGACCGTGCTTGACATCATCAGTCCCGGCAGATCGTACGGTGCAATGCCTTTTGCCATCAGCGCTTTTGCCTCCTCGTCGTACAGCTCAGGATAGTTTTTAAAAACCTCAGTAACTTTAATTGCCATCGGGCTGTCAATGAATGTGAAGAGGTGCGGAATGCGATCTTCGCGCAACAGCGTATTCAGATGATAAATCAGCTCCTGCGTACGTTCAACGGCAAAACTGGGAATCACTACATTGCCGCCAGCTCGATTGGTTTCATTGATGATGTCCGCAAGTTTTTCCGGAATATCTTTTGTTTCACCGTGCAGCCGATCTCCGTATGTTGATTCAACCAGCACATAATCCGCTTCATTAAACTGATCGGGATCGTTAATGATCGGCAGATTCCAGCGGCCGACATCGCCGGAAAATAACACTGAACATGATCTGCCGGTCGGTAATCCCACCGTTACGCGAATATTGGCTGAACCGAAAATGTGTCCTGCCTCACGAAACTGTGCGATGATGCCTTTGGCAACCGGTACGTGAATTTTATAATCCACCGGCGAAAAGAGAGACAGAGTATCATCAACATCCGCCTGCGTATAAAGCGGCTCATACGGATGCGGGCTTTTTTTGCCCTGCCGCTGGTGCCGCGCCTGTTTGTGCTTCACATCCTCTGCCTGAATGAATGCGGCATCTTTCATAATAATTTCAGCGATGTCCGCCGTTGCCGGTGTACAGAAAATTTTCCCGCAGAATCCTTCCTTCACCAGTTTCGGCAGACGCCCGCAATGATCGAGGTGCGCGTGAGTTAGCAATACCGCGTCAATTGTTTCCGGCGGCACCGGAAACCTATCCCAGTTACGCCCCTGCAAAGCGCGTTCCTGATACATCCCGCAATCGATCAGAATCCGTGAGCCGTCCGTTTCAAGCAGATAGCACGAACCCGTCACATTTCCCGCAGCGCCGAAAAACTTCAGTTTAATACTCACGCAGCCTCCTTCGTTTTCAGAACAATAAAAGAAATCGGTGCTGCAAACAAATAAACCCTTGAGTAAAAAAGCAGATTCCTCTTTTCTATGCGACTTGCGCGGGCGAGTGGCGGAATTGGTAGACGCACCAGATTTAGGATCTGGCACCTCGCGGTATGCGGGTTCGAGTCCCGCCTCGCCCACCAAATGAAAATTTTATTGTACTGGCGAAGTGTACCAAGTAGCTTTCTCGGTCAATCAGCCGGACGCGTAGCTCAGTTGGTAGAGCAGCTGACTCTTAATCAGCGGGTCCAGGGTTCGAGCCCCTGCGCGTCTATCACTTGAATTTCAAATAAAATCCTTTGTTTATGCATAAAAAATCCGTGCGCTAGAGACGAAGCTCACGGGGATCGCGCAGAAAAGGCCGGACATCTTCAGCGGCTGCAGGAATGAACTTCGGGAAGCAGCCTCCCGCTTTCCTGTTTTATTGCGCCCGTTCTTTGCGTACCTGTGCGAGATAATCGAACAGGCCTTGTGGACTTTATGATTAAACAAACCGAGCGCAAGCTGTCCGGATCAGAAAATCGTGTTTTGCTGAAAAACGGGTTTTGCAGGATCGACCATTTAAAAGTATCGCCTCGGACAACGGAAGTGAACTACTTGATTATGCCGGAATGGAACGTTCGTTTAAAAGCGGGAAGCGGACGCATCTGTATTACGCCCATCCGTACAGTGCGTGGAAACGCGGCGGGAATGAGAACACGAACCGATTCATCCGGCGGTTTGTTCCGAAAGGAAGAAAGCCGGGCGTATCGCAGAAAAATGCTCCGCGAAATCGAAATATGGATTAACACCTATCCGCACAAGATTTCGAATTTTGAAACAGCGGAAGAACGGTTCTATCGGGAGTCGATTTGTATATCATTTTTCACGGCGAATGCTGAATACTCGGGAAATCCTCTTCGATCTTTGCCCACGGATTGAAGGCAAGGGGTCCGAAACCGTTGCCGAGTTCCGGCGCTTGACGCAGTGCCTGGTTTAAAAATGCTTTAGCAGAAAGAATGCTGTCGAGCGGCGCATAGCCTTTGGCACGCAGCGCGGCGATCGCCGATGAAAGAAAACAGCCGGTACCGTGCGAACTGCGCGTTTCAATGCGCGGACTGGACATCCAGGCTGCTTTTTCACCGTTGGTCCAGTAGTCGCTCGACAGCTCAACATTATGCCTGCCATGTCCGCCTTTAATTAGAATTTCTTTTGCACCGGCGGCTAAGGCTTTTTGCGCCGCGGCTTCAATATCTGCCGGCGTTTTAATTTTCAGACCGAACAGATGTTCCGTTTCCGGGATATTCGGTGTGATAAGGGTAACCGCCGGAAAGAGTTTTTCGGTGATGGTTTTCCATGCGTCGGCTTCAAGCAGGAATGTACCGCTGGATGAAATCAGCACCGGATCGCACACGATGAACGGCTCCGGGTTTTTTTTCATAAATCCGGTCACGGTCTCCACTGCGGTTTTAGTTCCGAGCATACCGATTTTTATGGCCACCGGCGGCAGATCGGATTGCAGTGCTTCGAGTTGCGCAGTCAGCATTTCCGCTGCAACCCATTCGAGTTTGCCGGTGCCGATCGTGTTTTGTGCGGTAAGTGCGGTAATAACGGAGCAGGCGTGCACACCAAGCAGATTCATCACTTTAATGTCGGCCTGAATTCCGGCACCTCCGCCGGAATCTGAGCCTGCGATTGTCCAGACGACAGGTTTAATCATTCATATTCTCCAAGATATTATTGCTGCGGGAATCATTAAATTGAAAAATAGTTTCGCTTTCGTGCGCGTAGCCGATTTCATGCGCCAGCTTTTGTACAAAATATTTGTCCGTTCCAAATTTCTCCTGCATCCGGCGCAGTTCTTTGATGGCTTCCTCTTTCGTACGGATATCGGCTTCAAGTCCGCTTTTGGTCTCCTGATATCTGTAAAACTGTGTCACTTTAGGCAGGAACGCAAAGCCGACACCGGCAAATGTAAGCAGTACCACTGCACCGCCGGCGATGCGATAGATTTTATTCCAGTATTTCTGAGGACTCACGATCAGGGAAGATAAGGGGAAACGGTCTGAAAGTCAAAGACCGGAAAGTTGAAAGTCGAAGAGAAAAACAGTCTTGGGGTTGTAAAGTCTGAACGTCAGGGGACCTCTGGTGTTCAAACCTTCGTTTGACAAAAACAAAAGACGCTCCGGATTTCTCCGGAGCGTCTTTCATTTATGCGGTGAAAACCTACGCACCGTAACGGGCGTCGGTTTCCAGCATTTCTTCGATGCGAAGGAGCTGGTTGTATTTCGCGATGCGATCAGAGCGGCTGAGCGATCCGGTTTTAATCTGACCGGCGTTCGTGGCAACGGCAATATCGGCAATCGTGGTGTCTTCCGTTTCGCCGGAGCGGTGAGAAACAACCGCAGTATAACCGGCTTTGTGTGCCATTTCAATCGCGTCGAGTGTTTCAGTCAGTGTACCGATCTGGTTCACTTTGATCAGAATAGAGTTTGCGCAACCCTGTTTAATTCCTTTTGCAAGGTATTCAACATTCGTCACAAACAGGTCGTCGCCGACGAGCTGGCATTTGTCGCCGGTTTTTTCGGTGAGCAGTTTCCAGCCTTTCCAGTCATTTTCACCCATGCCGTCTTCGATGGAATCGATCGGATATTTTTTGATCAGTGCGGCAAGGTAGTCGGCCTGCTGAGCAGATGTCCGTTTCGCAGCTTTTTTGCCTTCGAACTTCGTGTAGTCATATTTGCCGTTTACAAAAAATTCCGAAGCGGCGCAGTCGAGGCCGATCATCACATCTTTGCCCGGAATGTAACCGGCATCTTGAATCGCCTGCATGATGCTATTAAGCGCTTCTTCCGTTCCGCCGGTGAAGGTTGGCGCGAAACCGCCTTCATCACCCACCGCGGTGCTCAATCCTTTTTTCTTCAGCAGCGCTTTCAGCGCGTGGAATACTTCGGCGCCGCAGCGCAGACCTTCGCTGAACGATTTTGCGCCGACCGGACGGATCATGAACTCCTGGAACGCAATCGGTGCGTCGGAGTGCGAACCGCCGTTGATAATGTTCATCATCGGGACCGGCAGAACTTTTGCATTCGCGCCGCCGATGTAGCGGAAGAGCGGCAGACCGAGATAATCAGCGGCAGCATGGGCTGTCGCGAGCGAAACTCCGAGAATTGCATTCGCGCCGAGTTTGCTTTTTGTTTTTGTGCCGTCGAGTTTGATCATCAGACGGTCGATACCCACCTGATCCAGCGCATCCATGCCGATAACTGCCGGCGCGATTTTTTCATTTACATTGGCAACCGCTTTTTTTACGCCTTTACCGAGATAGCGTTTTTTATCGCCGTCACGCAGTTCAAGCGCTTCGTGTTCGCCGGTGGATGCGCCGGACGGGACCGCTGCGCGACCCATTGCACCGGATTCAAGAATCACATCGACTTCCACAGTCGGGTTGCCGCGCGAATCAATAATCTCGCGGGCCATCACATCAATAATCATGGACATATCTGTATACTCCTTTAGGTTGCACCGGTTTTTTCTTCCGGATAAAGTGAGCGCAGACTATACGGGGGACGGAAAAAAGATGAAAGTCGAAAGTCAAAAAGTCTGATACGGTAAAAGTCCCGTTTCGACCTTTGACTTTTGATCTCCAGACTTTCAGACTTCTTTTTATGCAGTGGAGCGAAACTATTCGGAAAAAGATAAAAGAACTGCCGGATGAGCCCGGTGTGTATCTCATGCGCAGCCGCGCCGGAAAAATCATTTATATCGGCAAAGCCATTTCACTGCGCCGGCGCGTGCAGAATTATTTTCGTGAAAGTACCTATCGCAAGGCCGAACCGAAACTGCGCGGGCTCATCCGTTCTATCGCCGATTTTGATTTCATCGTGCTGAAGAACGATGCTGAAGCTGTGCTCACCGAGAGCCGTTTAATTAAAGAATATAAGCCGCGCTACAACTCGCTCGCCAAGGACGATAAAAACTTTCCGCTGCTCCGGCTTGACCTCAGCAAGCCGTTTCCCAAACTCGAATTCTGCCGGCTTGCCAGACCCGACGGCGCGATCTATTTCGGGCCGTACACCTCCGGACTTGCTGCACGCGCCGCACTGGAGTTCGCCGAAATCCGTTTCGGACTGCGCCGCTGCCGGCCGGAACGGCCGGATGAGGAAACGTGGAAACATTGCCATAACGACATTATTCGCCATTGCTCTGCGCCGTGCATTCATAAGGTTACGCCGGAAGAATATATGGAACGCGTGCAAACCGCTGCCGCATTTCTGCGCGGCGAACGACCCGAATACATCCGTGAAATCCGCGAACAGATGCAGGCTGCCGCCGGAACACATGACTTTGAAACTGCCGCCGCACTGCGCGACCTCATGCTGCTGCTGCACCGCGCTGTAAAAGAACGCGCGCTCGTGCGCAAAACCGGACGTGCACTCATCGCCGATGCAGAAAAAGGCATAAAAGAGCTCGCCGCCGAACTCGGACTGCCGGCGCCGCCGCGCATCATCGAATGTTTTGACATCTCCAATATTTCCGGCACCTACGCCGTCGCCAGTATGGTGTGTGCGGTCGACGGAATTCCGGCGCCGCAGCGCTACCGGCGTTTTCGTATCAAGACCGTTGCGGGCAGCGATGATCCGCGCATGATGGCTGAAGCCGTCGGACGGCGCTACCGGCGTTTAAAAGCTGAGCAGGGTACGCTGCCGGATTTGATCGTCGTTGACGGCGGCATTACCCAGCTGCGCGCCGCGCGCGCCGTGCTGTCAGAGATCGGTGTCCGTATTCCATCCGTCGGACTCGCCAAGCAGTACGAAGAGATTGTGCGCGACGATCATCCGGCGGTTTTTCTGCCGCGTAATTCAGAAGCTCTGCGTGTTGTGACCAACCTGCGCGATGAGGCTCACCGCTTTGCGATTACCTACCACCGGCGTTTGCGTGCGCAGCGCATTCGCGAATCGGCGCTCGACGAAATACAAACGATCGGTCCCAGAAAAAAAGAGCTGCTGCTCAAACATTTCGGTTCATTCGAACGTTTGCGTCGCGCTACATTCGACGAACTGTGCGCTGTGTCCGGCATCGGACCCAAAACCGCCGGAATTATTCTTGATGCGCTCCGGCGGCAGCGTTTATCAGACGGAGCATAAAATATTTATGCAATACGATGTCATCATAATCGGCGGCGGCGCGGCGGGAATGTTTGCGGCGGCGGTGATTGCCGAAGAAGCGCCGGACGTAAAAACACTGGTGCTTGAAAAAGGTAGAGTCCCGCTGGCGAAGGTCCGGATTTCCGGCGGCGGACGGTGTAATTTAACGCATCGGTGTTTTGATATCCGTGAATTTGTAAAAAACTATCCGCGCGGGGAGCGCGAGCTGATCGGTCCATTCAACCGGTTCGGTCCGGCGGAAACCATACAATGGTTTGAAGCGCACGGTGTGCCGCTGGTTACCTTAGATGACGGCTGTATTTTCCCTCGTTCGGATTCGTCGGACGATATCATCGATGTGTTCATGCAAACCGTTGCACGCGGTGCGGTTGAAGTTCGAACGGAGAGTGAAGTGCAGGCGGTTGAAAAAAACGCCGGCGGTTTTAATGTTACGCTGCGTACCGGAAAAACATTGTACTGCAAAAAACTTTTAGTTGCCACCGGCGGTGGCGCGTTTATTGAAGGGCTTGAACATACGGTTGAACCGTGCGTGCCGTCGCTGTTTACATTCACAGTGAACGATGACGAACTGACTGCACTCGCAGGAATTACGGTCGAACATGTTGCAGTGAGTGCTGCCGGATTTAAAACAGACGGCGCGCTGTTGATTACACACAGCGGTATAAGCGGTCCGGCGGTGTTAACGCTCTCGTCGTTCGGCGCGCGGATTTTTGCCGCGCAACATTACCGCTTTGAGATGACGGTGAACTGGCTGCCGGCGGCAAGCGGGGAGTCAGCGTTTAAAATGCTGGAAGAAGCGCGTGCGGCGTCGCCTAAAAAACAGATCGGAACATGGTCGCCGTTTGGAATTCCGGCGCGGCTGTGGAAGCTGCTTGCTGCACGCGCCGGAATTGCTGAAACACAGGAATGGGGCACGTGCCCGTCCAAAAATTTCCGGCGGCTGATCGAACAGCTTTGCCGGTTTCCGGTTTCTATCGCCGGAAAAAATCCGCACCGGGAGGAGTTTGTAACGTGCGGCGGAATCCGGCTGAAAGAGATTAATTTTAAAACGATGGAAAGCCGTTTGCAGTCGGGATTATATTTGGCCGGTGAGGTTCTCGATATTGATGCGCTTACCGGCGGATTTAATCTGCAGGCTGCATGGACAACAGGATGGATTGCGGCACAAAACATGATAAAGAGGTGAGTTCAAGGTTCAGGGGTGAGAGTTCATGGTTTTTGAAAAATTTATTTTAATACTGACCCCGAACTCTTAACTTCGGAATTTTTTTCTGTAAAAGAAATTTTCATAATGTTATAGTGGAAAGTATTGATCAGAAAAGGCTGTAATCCGAACAACATAACCAGGAGCGGACAGTATGGCTGTTAAAACAGTCGGAATCATTCTCGGCGGCGGCGCCGGAACTCGTCTTCAACCGTTAACGCTGGATCGCGCGAAACCCGCAGTGCCGATCGCCGGAAAATACAGGCTCGTCGATATTCCAATCAGCAACTGCATTAACAGCGGCATCCGCTCCATCTATCTGCTCACACAGTTCAACAGCGTGTCATTGCACCGGCACATTCAGTCGACCTATAATTTTGACCAGTTTTCGTCCGGTGGTTTTGTGCGCGTACTCGCTGCCGAACAAACGCCGACATCAAGCGTCTGGTTTCAGGGCACTGCAGATGCGGTGCGGCAGTCGCTCCGCCACGTTATGCACATGCGGCCTGATATTGTAGTGATTCTTTCCGGCGATCAGCTGTACCGCATGGATTTTGCGGAAGTGATTGCTGAACACATTGAACGCGGTGCCGAGGTGACAATCTGCACTAAACCTGTGCCGCGCGCCGAAGCCGGCGCACTCGGTATCATGCACGTGGATGATAAAGGGCAGATTATTGAATTTGCCGAAAAACCGGGTGACACGCAGCGCCTCGATGAACTGCGCGCGCCGATGTATAAAGAAGAACGTTATCTGGCCAGCATGGGCATTTATGTTTTCAATGCAAAACTGCTGGCCGATCTCCTGTGCGGTAATGACTATTCCGATTTTGGAAAACATATCATTCCGCAGGCGATTCATCAGCGTAAAGTCTGCAGCCATATTTTTGAAGGCTACTGGAAAGACATCGGGACCATCGGCATGTTCCATGAAGCCAATCTGGCGCTGACCGATCTTGTGCCGGAATTTACATTCTATGATGACTCCGCGCCGATCTACACCCATATGCGCTATCTGCCGCCGTCAAAAATCAACTGCTGCGATCTCAACCGCTGTCTGCTTTCTGAAGGTTGCATCGTTTCCGGCCACCGGCTGCTGCATTCCGTCGTTGGATTGCGTGCTGTGATCGGCGAAGGTTCTGTCATTGAACATTCGGTCATCATGGGTGCCGACTATTTTGAAAACGGCGCACCGGAAGAGGGCTATGATCTAAACCTTGGCATCGGACGGGATTGCTATATTAAGAATGCGATCATCGATAAAAATGTGCGTGTCGGCGACAGCGTTTATATTTCACCCGACGGCAAAGCCGACGGTGAACAGACTGATCTCTACTTCGTTCATGACGGAGTCATCGTCATTCCTAAGGACACCGTCATTCCGTCCGGTACGCGGCTGTAAAATGTCCGGCACACGCAGCCTGATCATCAAATGTGCAGTGACGTTTGATTATAAATCTTTCGGATCATATTCGGCATAAAACGGATAATGCGGCAGATCTTCAGGGCGCAGGACGGTTTTCCAGCGTTTATAGGCCCACAGCCAGTGGTGCGGTGCCTTACGGACTTCGTTTTCGATGACGGTTAAAATTTTCTGTGTGATGTTCTGAATAGTTGCGGAGTCGCTGTTTTCCGGCGCCGGCCGGACGTCGGCAACGTAAACACGGTATTTTCCTCTTGGCAGCGGAATGCAGAATCCGGTGATAAGTTCGCTGCCGGTTTTTGCGGCGAGCGCCGCCGGCGCCGGCGTACTCAGCACCGGCAGTCCGAAGTAGGTCACCCAGATTCCGCCGTCTTTTACTTCGGTATTCTGGTCAACCAGAAACGCGGTTTTTCCGCCGGCGCGCAATACTCCGAGCAGTTTACGCAATGCGCCTTCGCGCTGAATAATTTTCTGTCCGGTGATTTCGCGCTGTTCAACCAGAATACGGTCGACCGCCGGATTTTTTAATGGCATGGCGATGCTGCTGAACGGAAAGCCCTTCATTGCCATACTCTGACCGACCACTTCCCAGTTGCCGAAATGCGCGGTAATGCAGATCTGGTTTTTTTCCTGGAAGAGAATCTGCATACTGTCGTCGAGTTCAACATACCGCCGAAGTTTTCCCGGCCGGTTCCCAAACCAGAATACATCCAGGGTTGTACGCACGAAGGTGACAAATGACTGCCGGAGGATCTGTTTTTTTTCTTGGGTTGTTTTTGAATCGCCGAATGCAACATCCAGATTTGCCAGACCGATTTTTCGCCCGCGGCGGTCGAGCAAAACCCCGATATTCCCGCCGGTCCAGGCGAGAGCCAGAATTGCGCGGCGCGGCAAAAGCCGGATCAGCTTCAGCAAGAACCGGGATGCGGCGGCTTCAGTCTTTATACGGATTTTACTGCGCGGTGACATAATTAATTGAAAACAATGGTGCGGTTTTTATAGACAAGGACTTTGTTCTGAATGTGCGCCCATACGGCGCGTGACAGCACAAGCGGTTCGAGATCGCGACCCTTGCGAATCAGACAGCCGATGGAATCACGGTGTGAAACGCGCATGACCTCCTGTTCGATAATCGGGCCTTCATCGAGATCACCGGTGACGTAATGACTGGTTGCACCGATAATTTTTACACCGCGCTGATGTGCTGAGTGGTACGGTTTTGCGCCGACAAACGCCGGCAGGAATGAATGGTGGATATTGATGATCCTGCCCGGCCACTGCCGGCAGAAATCGTCAGAGAGAATCTGCATGTAACGCGCGAGCACGATAAAATCAACACCGTACTGCCGGAGCAGTTTCTGCTCTTCTGCCTCCTGTTCAGTCCTGTTCTTTTCTGTCACCGGCAGGCAATAAAACGGAATATTGTGCATCGCGGCAATCGGTTCAAGATCAGCGTGGTTGCTGATGATCAGCGGAATAGAAATATTCCATTCGGCGGGATAGCAGCGTGCGAGCAGATCGAGCAGGCAGTGCGGCAGCTTTGATACAAAAATCGCCATACGCGGGACATAGTCGGAAAAGTGCAATTCATAGCGCATTTCAAATCGGTCGGCGATCAGCCGGAATTTTTCACTGATCTGGTCGCGCGGCAGAGCAAAACCGTTCAGGTCCCACTCCACCCGCATGAAAAATACGTTCTCATCATTGTCCGTATGCTGTTCCAGATTAATCACATTTCCACTGTGCCGGTTTAGAAACTCAGTAACGGCACAAACGATACCCTGCCGGTCGAGGCAGGAAATCAGCAGGATGGCGGAAGCGTTTTGACTCATTTTTATTCCTTATAAATTAAACGAGGAACTTTATAGACAACGGCACAAAACACCAATAGGTTTTTGCGCATGAAATACAAAACTGTAAAACCGGCCGGCGCGCTGCTGGCGGCACTTATGCTGATCTCGGCATCCGGTTGCAACGCGCAGGAAAATGATGTTGTTCAGAAAAAAACAGAGGAGACGAAGAAAATGACGACGGTTCTGATGAAGACTACCAAAGGCGATATTAAGATTGAACTCGACGATAAAAAAGCACCGCAGACGGTGGAAAACTTTTTGAAATATGTGGAAAGCGGACATTATAACGGCACAATCTTCCACCGTGTCATCAACGACTTCATGATTCAGGGCGGTGGATTTACCCGCGAATTTAAACAGAAAGACACGCTGAAACCGGTGGATAACGAAGCCAACAACGGATTGAAAAACAGTTGCGGCACCATTGCGATGGCGCGCACATCCGATTCGCACAGCGCCACTGCACAGTTTTTTATTAACGTTAAGGATAACGGATTTCTTGATTTCACCGCGCCGACGATGCAGGGCTGGGGCTACACTGTTTTCGGCCGTGTGATTGACGGCATGGATGTTGTCGATGCTATCAAAGTTGTGCCGACCGGACAGCTGGGTCCGCATAGCGATGTGCCGAAAGATTTCATCGAAATTATCGAAGTCAGAATTGTGGAATAATGAAAAATGGAATAGTGGAACAAAGAGATGATGGGATAACGGGCAATGATTTCAATCTTCCGCCATTCCATCAGTCCATCATTCCGATTTTAAACTCCGGTTATTGCGCGGCGATTGTTCTCGCCGGCGGCGGTTCGGGCGCGCTGCATGCCCTGTTGCAAACTCCCGGCGCATCGCGTTTCATTTGCAATGCGCAGATTCCATATTCACCGGAAGCGCTTGAAAGCTTTACCGGTGGAAAAACTGAACATGCTGTTTCGCCGGATACTGTAAAAAAAATGGCGGCAGCGGCGTTACAAAAAAACGCCGGCGCCACTATCGGTATTGCGGTTACGGCGGCGCTGCAAACAGATCGCAACCGGCGCGGAGACGACCGCGCGTTCATCTGTATAAAAACAGGCGCCGCAGAAAAATTGTTTGCGCTCTATTTTTCTCCGGCGCCGCGCGCCAGGCAGGAAAAAATTCTGAGCGCCTGGCTGCTGATTTTAATTGCACAGGCTGTTGGCGTTGAACGCGGGCTGATGCTCGCCGGTTCATTTAATCCGCCGCATCAGGGACATTTTAACCTGCTGCGCGCCGCCGGGAAACTCACCGGCCTCACCGGCATCTTTGAACTGTCGTGCATAAACGCCGATAAACCCGGCATTGAGCAGGACGAATGTTTGCAGCGCGCGGCGAATTTTCGTGATATTCCGGTGGTGCTTACCTCTGCACCGCGTTTCAGTCAAAAAGCTACGCTTTTTCCGGCGACGACATTTGTGCTCGGTTACGACACCGTTGTTCGGCTGATTGCTTACGCTGCACCGGAAGAGTGGGAGCTTTATAAAAAAAATTCTGCCCGTTTTTTAATCGCTGGCAGGCTGTGCAGCGGAAAATTTCAAATGCTGGACGATGCAGAACTGCCGCCGGGATTTGAGACGCTGTTTACATTTATTCCGCCGGAAATTTTCCGTGAAGATATCTCATCCACCGCGCTGCGCGCGGGGATGAAATCTGAAGTTCGAATTCCGGATTTCAAAAATTTAAACAAATTTTTGCGAACAGAAATGCTGATTGGAAAACCGGCGCTGGAGCAGTTGCAGAAAACGCACGTCATCATTTTTGGCGTCGGCGGCGTCGGCAGCTGGTGTGCCGAAGCGCTGATCCGTTCCGGTGTCGGACATTTAACGATGGTTGATAATGATGTGGTTGCCGAAACGAATATCAACCGGCAATTGCCGGCGACAACGCTGACGATCGGCCAGTCGAAAGTCGATGCATTAAAAACGCGGTTGCTGGAAATTAACCCGGCGGCGGAAATTACGGCGCTGCAGAAAATTTATAATCAGGAAACGCGCACCGGTTTTCATCTGACGGATTTTGATTATGTAATCGATGCGATTGATTCGCTGTCGTGTAAAGTGGATTTAATTTCCACCGCGATGCAATCCGGTACGACGCTTTTTTCGGCGATGGGTGCGGCATGCAAACTGGATGCAACGCAGATTCGTATTGATTCGATCTGGAAGACGCATGGTTGCCGGCTTGCCCGGTTTGTGCGTAAAAAACTCCGTCGCGCCGGTGCGCATGGCGACTGCCTTTGCGTTTATTCGCGCGAAACGGCGGACGCACCGGGGGAGGATTTTTCCGCCGCCGGCGATGTACGGAGTGAACTGGAGGCTCAGACCAACGGGTCAACGGTTCACATTACCGGCACATTCGGTTTTTATCTTGCCGGACTGGTGATTCAGGATATTGCGCAACAAAATCAGGCCTAAGATTTATACTGCTCTAAAAGCCGGAGAAATTTTCTGATTTCATTTTCCGGCGTTTGACTTTTCATGATGGCGCGCACGGCACAGAAATTTTTTGCACCGGCGCGCAGCACGGCGGACAGATTGGTTTCGTCGAGTCCGCCGATCGCCACGCAGGGCAGCGGTGAGCTGCAGATAATTTTACCGGTAAGCTCAACGCCGAGCGCCGGGTCGGGAATCGCTTTGGTCGGCGTCGGGAAAACGGGGCCGACGCCGATATAATCCGGCGTGAGCGCAACGGCCGCCGCTGCCTGTGCCTCACTGTGGGTTGAGAGTCCGAAAATTTTTTCCGGCGCATTCCATTTCCGGCGCGCTTCGTCGAGCGGCATATCGTCCTGCCCAAGATGAACGCCGTCGGCATCAACGGCGATCGCAATATCAACATCGTCGTTTACAATAAACCGCGTGGCGGTGCCGTGCGTGATCTGCCGGATTTTTTTAGCAGTGGAAATGATGTTTTCCGGCAGTTCATTTTTCATGCGGAGCTGCACAAATTTGACGCCGCATTTTACTGCCGCTGCGGCGCACGCTTCATAACCGGCGACCGGATCGGTCATCACCAGATAAAGCCCAAAACCATCTTTCATTTTCATCGATATACCTCATCCCAGTTTTTAAACACCGGCTCAAGCTGCTTGCTGCGGAGCATGGCACAGAACGGTTCGAGCGCGCGATCATCGCTGACATCAAACTGACCTTCATCTGAACCGGCGCCGCTGTAACCGCCGACGGTGGTTTTGCTTGCGATGCTCATTTTATTAATACCGATTCCGGCGATGCCGTCGCGGAACTTCGGTCCTTCGCGCGTTGAAAGCACCAGCGGCACATCCGGCATCACGATGCGGAAGGCAAAAATAATCTGCGCCAGCAGTCGTTCATCCACCGGAAACGGCGCGTTGAATCCGCCGGCCTCGTGGCGGATACGAGGGAATGAGATACTGATACCGGATTTCCAAAATGTTTTTTGCAGCTGCCGCGCGTGCCGGTAGAGCGCGAGCATGTCGTAGCGCGGATCAGAAAGCCCGAGCAGCGCCCCGAGTCCGACAAAACGAAAACCGGCAGACAGCGCGCGCGCCGGCGCTTCCAGCCGGTTGAGATAATTTTTTTTCGGACCCCAGCGGTGCATTTGATCGTATGTTTCCGGCTGATACGTTTCCTGATAAAGTGTCAGACTCACTGCGCCGGCATTTGCCAGCCGCCGGTATTCCTCTTCTGTCATCGGAAAAACCTCTATTGCGACGGTGTGGAAACAGGCTGCGGCGAGCTTCACGCAGTCACACAGATAATCCAGATCGGCGTGCGGTCCGCGTTCGCCGGTCAGCAGTAGAATTTCTTCAAAGCCCATTGCTTTAATCGCTTTCAGTTCGCGTTCAACGGCGCTGAGTGAAAGCGCATGACGTTCTGTTCGCCGGTCGGCGGCAAAACCGCAATAGGCGCAGCCGCCGGAGCAGTAGCTGGAAAGATAGAGAGGAATATAAAGTTGAATCGTGCGTCCGAAATGCCGGCGCGTTAACGCCTGCGCGCGCGCAGCCATCGGCTCAAGGAAATCCGCCGCCGCCGGCGAAAGCAATGCCGCCAGTGTTTCCTCGTCCGGCGAATCCGTTGCTAACGCATTTTCGATTGACGATTGAGGATTGACGCTTGAGGTGTTCATTGGACCTTCGACTTTCAACTCTTTATCCGAGGAACGAGGTGAGTGGACTGGTTGCAATGGCGGCGCCAGTGTTTTTCGGCATAAGTCCTGCAGCGCGCGCGGCAAAGCCGGTTTCCACGCCGAGCGCAAATGCTTTTGCCATCTCCACCGGATTGGCGGCGGCAGCGATGGCGGAATTAACAAGTACCGCGGCGCAGCCCATTTCCATCGCGCACGCGGCTTCCGACGGCGCGCGCAGTCCGGCGTCGACAATGACCGGAATAGTGCTGTCGCGTATGATGAGCTTAATCATGGCCGCGGTGGAAATTCCGTCGCCGCTGCCGATGGTTGCGCCGAGCGGCATAACGGCGGCACAGCCGGCATCTTCCAGTTTTTTGGCGAGTACCGGATCGGCAGGAATATACGGCAGCACAATAAAACCGTCGGCGGCGAGTTCTTTGGCGGCGAAATAAGTTTCCACCGGATCGGGCAGCAGGTGATGCGGATTCGGATGAATTTCAACTTTAACAAACGGGCTGCCGCTCAATTCACGCCCGATTTGTGCGGCGCGTATCGCTTCTTTCGCATTCATCGCGCCGGAGGTGTTCGGCATGAGTTTAACGTTTGTTAATTTTGCGAGCGGCGCGCAAAGATCATCCGCCGGTTTTTCGCGATTAAAGCGCCGCAACGCAACGGTAACCAGTTCCGTACCGGACGCTTCAATGGCGCGCAGCATCGTTTCCGTGTCCGAAAATTTTCCGGTGCCGAGAATTAATCGAGATTTAAATTCAACATTTCCTAGTTTTAAGTTTTTCATTTTTAATTTTATTTTTAGAATTTGTTTCGGATTTGGGTAATTCGTACTTCGGATTTTTTCATCCTCCTCCCACAAAAGTTAACACTTCAATTTTATCGCCGGTGGAAAGCCTGCAGGCCGGCCAGTTTTTAGAATAAATGAGTTCGCCGTTGACGGTGACGGCGGAATGTTCCGGCGTGGCGCCGAGTTCACCGAGCAGGGCGGTGATGCTGCCGTTGCCGGAATGTTCGTGGCTTTCGCCGTTTACTGTTATGAACATAAAAAACTCCCTCGTTTACAAAAGGGAGTTCTGCAAGGTGCGTCGCTCCCTTTCGCCGGTACTAACCGGATCAGGTTCTGCGGGTATTATCTCAGCACCACGAATACATTTAAAATTCGAAGCACGGAACTCGAAACAAATCCAAAATTCAAATCATCAAAACTTCAATTATTCGAATTTCAGGTTTCGGGATTCGTACTTCCTGCCGTCAGGCAGGCGGGCACCCCGGGAACTGGCAGAGAGATTGCCTGAACCGGTGCACGAAAGTAAAGAAAGAGCGCGCAAAATTTTTTCCGGCGTTACACTGCGAACGTTAGAGTTCAGAAAGACATTATGATTAGGGTTTACGACGTTTGTTTTGCTCTGCTCACAGTTTCCCGTCGGCTGTTCCGAAAACTTAAAATAAAAAACTTTATAATTTTTATTGCCGCGCCGGTTTGCGGTCTTGCGCACTCCTTTTTTGAACGATCCCTTCGTTCAGTGGTTGGGACTCCAGGTTTTCATTCTGACAATACGGGCTCGATTTCCGTAGGGGTTGCTATTCGATGCGGTCGCCGCACTCGCAACCTCATGGCAGGCCATTCAGTTCCGTTGTATCAACGATTTCTGTTTTTCAGAGTGTTTGGAGCATCGAAATTTCTAATGTAACCGCGAAAGAACACAAGAAACTTAAAAATCTGTGCATTTTCGTGTTTTTCGCGGCTATAACTCTTCCTAATTTGCTCTAATTAAATTTCCGCGAATTATTCAGCAGGGTGTGAATTGATATAAAATAGAAATGATGAAACCGGAGCGGCAGACTTATCTGCGGTGATTTGTAACACGCTGAAGTCATTTCTGAGAATATTCAAAATCACCATGTTGTCAGCATCAATGGGGATTTCTGTTTTTGTTTCGGCGTCAATTACATTTGCTATTGGATAATTGTTGAAAGTTACGCGGACAGTTTGTGACGTTCGGTTAAGATTTGAAATGATAGCGAGCAAGTCGCCGTCCGGTTTTTGATAATAGCCGGCAATGAGGTTTGTGCCGGCACCGGTATCTGATCCCGACATTGTTATCAATGTTTGCTCCCAATACGGATGAAAGCTGATGTCAGTATTGCCGATATCAAATGCCTTTCTCCATGTCCATGTTTTGTGAATTTCCGCGGAGTTGCACCACAGCGGCCAGATCACCACGTCCGCCTGGAGAACCCGTGAGAGCATGTCTCTGGTGGAGGCGACATTGGTTATAATGTTCGGCTGATTTTTAAGCTGAGGAAGCCAGACGATGACAGTGCCCCATTGATCAGGAAAACATTCGGCGCGAACCCGGTCCATCGGCAGTGCATAATTGTAATAATAAATTTCTTCAACCGGATCGCCGGCGGGCGGTTTAAGTTCGGGATTCTGCCAGAAATAACCGCTGTTATACTGTTCGCCGATGAGCCAGAGATCGAATGCACTGAGCGAATGTGCACTTTGTGTCGCTGAACAGTGAGCGGTTGCTCTGGGACGCTCGTGATTCCGCTGCCAGGTGTTATATGTCATACGTTTGAAAAGATTGCGCGAGCCGAAAATTTCGAATGTCGGACGGCGGGTTCCGTCCAATGCATCATATCCGCCGCCGGATTCTGCCCGGGTATTTGGAATCGGTTGAACTTCGTCTATATACGTGCCGTCAGCATGACCCATCACATTAACGAATTCTTCGAGACTCCAGGCCAGATAATCACTCCATTCGGTTGCAGCGGACATTCTGATGGTGCCGCTCGCTTGCGGAAAGGTCGCCCATTCGCGGGTTATCAGCGGTGCTTCGGTTAATACTTTGGTTACAACATTTGTATTTCCACCGCCGATCGCTTCTTCATATTCGTCGTGGATGTTGGTGCGGGTCCAGTAAGGAAGGATATACCGGCGTTCCGGGTTTGTGAGGTCGGAAGAGATCCGTGTCCGGGTTGATTCAATGTTAAGATAACGGGAAGGGTCCTGATCCAGCATCATGAAGCGGTATTCACTGGGCCAATAAAAAACATTAATGCCGCGCAGGTCACCTTTCCGTCCGATGGCCTGGTCGGTATGCGTCCATGCGCGCCATCCGTCCGGCAGCGGTTTTACCGGTGTAGCCATTAAACCGAAACTGTATGTTATGGTAGACGGTGCATTGGCCGGCAGTGCGCCGGAAACCATATCAATTTTAAATAAAACTGTTTCGTCTGCGTCACGGATAACAGACAGACAGTTACCCTGGTCTTTCGGCCACCAGTATTGATCGGATTCCGTACACCATAAAAAACCGTGATGGTTGTTTCCGATCCACATCATGGTTTTCAATCCGGAAAGATGATGAGTTCCGGCGTCCGCCGGAATCATTTTGCTGTATGAATTTCCGGGAATATTTTGCGACGTGTAGGTCTGCGGCGCGCCGGTGTAATGCATCAACTGCGCCGATTCTTTTTCCACCACAGTTTCAAGCGACAGGGCGGTCAGCGCTGAACCGTCCGGAATATTTAAGGTGAGATCGCACCAGAGTAAGCCGTCGTATTCAAATGTGTAGGAAACTGAAGCGGTGGTATTTCCGAAACTGCCGGTGCGGGAAAAACAGATGCGTCCCTGTCCCTGATCGGTGATCACAGGTTCGCTGAAAGACAATACACCTGCCTGCTGATCGACAGCGATGCGGAGCAGCATCGGTTCGTGAAGCAGGGAGTTTGTGCCGGCAATTAAATTTCCTAAAAACTGAGTGCCGGAAAAATTATAATTCCGGTTCCAGCAGGACGCCGTACCGTTTGTCCAGGAAACCGCAGTCCACGGCGGCAGCACGGTGTCTTTATCCAGTGCGGCAAGTCCGAGTTTCGGGCGACCGGACTCGAACCATTTGCTGAATGTTCCGGAAAGCCGGTTGAATTCTGTCTGGGCGGCCAGATATTGCACCTGATCTGAAGTTAGAACCGCATCATAAATCCGGACGCGCTCAATGGCAGTCTGCCCGGTGTCTCTGCCCCAGCTGCCTGCCGGCCCAACAGAAAACTGCGACGGCCAGACAATATTTGCCGGATCAGCCGGCGTGCCGATTTCAGCGCGCCCGGTTTCAATTCCGTCGATATATAACACAGCATCGCCGGCGGCATCGTAAGTAAACACCAGATGATGAAAAATATGGTTCTGCCAGTTGGTAATACTGCGATAAAGAAAGACCGGCGCCGGAGAATCATTAATAGTAAAATGCACCGCAATTCCGTTCACGGTTCGCTTATAAATAACAAGCTTTGTGTCGGTGGTGGTTTGAAATATCATATAGTCTTCACTCACTGCGGCATCCCAATCCACCGGTTTAAACCGGATCTCAATGGAGCCGGCGGTGGACGGAAGATTTCCGACGGTTTGATAGGAGAGGGAGGCGCAACCGTTGCCGACCTTTAATCCTTCGTTCTTTTTTGTGACCGGATTAATATCAAACGTTGCAGTGGACTGGTGGAGTACTACCGCCTGAGTTGAGCCAGCGGCATGTGCGGCATGAATCTGCTGCTGCAGATATTCAGCGTGAAACGTTTCGTTTGTCTGGTACAGGCTTTCACCGGACGTGGTAAAAAAAACTGCACCGGCGGTGAACAAAAAATAGAATAATTTTTTTTCCGGCATAATTTCGCCTTTCAGTAAATCGCCAACATCCTGCCAGACACAGAATTATCGTCAATATTATTTTAATCGATAAAATTGTAGACATTGAGTGAATAATCTGTTCATATAATTTTAGAAACGCGGCGCTGTTTCCCGGCCGCAGGGTTAAAAATCAGGGCATTGAGAGGAGAAAAAAAGAGATGAAGTACAGAATGATTCTAATGGCGGCAACGGCGTTCAGCTTCAGTAATTTTGCAAATCTTTTTGCGGCGGCGGCGAAACCGGCAGACATTACGTTCAGTGTCGATTACTGCCGGAGCGGTGACAGCATTGATGCTCAGCAGGCCGCAGGTTCTGCCAAGGGGAAAGTGCTGTTTGAAACAAAAGATACCCGCGATTTTGATACCATGTCACATTCCATCCGCGGCCTGCTCGTCGGAACAGGAAACGCATCCGTTCAGTATGATGCCGTAAAAAATCTGCCGGACAGCACAGGTTCTATTGAATTGCTTATCAAACCGTTCGACTGGGAACCGAATGATAATTTTATGCACATGTTTCTGCAGACGGTTGTTTCCGGCAAATCGCCTTTCGGAAAAATCTTTATTTATAAATATAAACAATCCGGCGCAGCGGTTTATCTCGAATACACTGAAGCCGGCGACAAAATTTTCCTGCGCGATGCATCATCGTTAAAATGGGAAAAAGGATCATGGCATCATATTGTTGTAACATATGATTCCGGCAAGGAAGTGGCTTTGTTCGTTGACGGCCGCAAAGCGGGCAGCGCGTCAGTTGCGGCGGACATCAAATGGCCGAAACTGTTTACTGTCGGTCCGTCCGGCAAAGGCATGGGCTATGCCGACGGAGCAACATCCATCAGCGATGTGCGTATTTTCAACCGTCCGTTAGATGAAAATGAAGTTGCGGCACTGGCCAAAGACCGGCTGCCGGATTTGAAGATTGAAGTTGCTAAAACGACCGTTCCGGCCACCGAGAAAAATGTGGGCTTACGCAGCCGCTGGTTTGAAAACGGATGTCCGAAGCTCGGTCTTGAAGCATTAAACGGCGATGTTGTTCTGCCGCCGTGGACGCCGGTGCAGTATGAGCAGGGTAACGTTGGCACGTGGGGTCGTCAGTATTCCGTTTCCGGTGCCGGCGCGCTGGGTTCAGTAGTTTCCGCCGGTGCAGAAGTGCTGTCAGCGCCGGTAAGTTTTCTGCTTGGAAAAGAACAGATTTCATTTTCGGTGCCGGAAGTGGTTTCAAAGGAAGCCGGCCGTCTTGTGCTGGTTCGCAAAGCGTCCGCAAAAGCGGCGGACGTGACGCTGACCTACACCATCGAATATGACGGTGTAATCTGGTGCGATCTGGCGCTGAAACCGAAAGGTGTCTTAGACCGGCTGGAATTGAATATTCCTTTCACCGCAAATGCGGCGGATATGATTCATTATGTCGGCGCGCCAGTGGCTTATGAATCGCAGGATCTGGTGAAACACTCTTTTTCGCGTGAACTGTCACGCAAGGCGGGAACGGTATTTGAGAGCGGCTTGAAAACAACGGTATGGATCGGCAATAACAGTCACGGAATGCTCTGGTTCACCGAGTCCGATCAATACTGGTGGCCGAAAGAACGTGAAAATTCTATTCGTGCGGAACGTTACGCTGACGGACGGGTTGATCTTAAAATTGATATGATCGCCAAAGCGCTGCCGCTGAAAAATAACGAAGAAATTTCGATTCGCTTTGGAATGATGGCAACGCCGGTGAAACCGCTGCCGGACGGCTGGCGCGGCTGGACCTATTCGGCGCAATACGACTCTATGCAGGGCGAAACACGCGGGAATCAACTGATTTACTGGCCGGATGAATGGCGCTGGATGATTCATGATCCGGACCCGACGCGCGCGCTGAATATTGATAAAGTCTGCGACAAGGTAAAATGGGATCATAAGGAACACCGGAAAATTATTCCGTACTGGACGCGGCTGCACGCAATTCTGAAAGACGGCGATAAAGAGGAGCCGGATGCTGATTTTATGCGCGAACACTGGGCGACCGAACCCGGACGTCCCGGCGGTGGATCACGGCAGATGATTCGTGCATGTACGACCACGGAGTGGGGTGATTATCTTGTCTGGTGCGCCGCAGAATGGGCCAAGGTTTTCGGTCGCATGGACGGTGTCTACATGGATGAAACTCAGCCGATTCCGAACACGCGCGCAGTTTCCGGCGGTGGGTATGATGATTTCGACGGAACCCGGCGTCCGACCTATGAGCAGATCGGTTCACGTAATATGATCAAGCGGATGACCTATAATATGTGGAAAGCGAATGGTGAAACGCCGGCTTCGGTTGCACACTGTTCCGCCACGCACACAATGCAATCGCTGAGCATGTATACCGGTATGCTGATTGGTGAGCAGTATTATGACGGATATTTTAAAAGCAGGAATCCGGAATTTCTGCCGCCGTCGGACAAACCGGAAGAAATGGTTTATTATTACAGCTATGCACTGCCGATGGATCGGGTTCGTGCGGAATGTTTCCACGGGCAGTGGGGTGCGGTGATGGTCTGGCTGCCCTGTCTGAAATTTGACAAAGGCCTGATGGCGAATCCGGTGACGGCCCGCGATATGCTTTCACGGATTATGCAGGCGGATATGGCCATCTGGCCGCTGTTCTGCAACCGTGAAGAAGTGTTGAAAACCTGGCGGTTCAGAGAAGAATTCGGCATCACCGATAAAGCGGTGGAATTTATTCCGTACTGGGCAGACGATGCAATTACTGCCGATAAAGAAAATGTTGTCGTCGGGTATTATAAAAACGATAAAAAAATTCTGGCGATTATTTCCAATCTGAACCGTACCGGTGAAAAAGTGAAAATCAATTTCGGCGATCTGGCGGTGTCCTCCGTCCGGAATGCAGAAACCCGGACGCAGATTCCGCTTAACGGAAAGTCTGTTGAACTCAATATTCCGCGTAACGATTATGTCGCGCTGAAAATTAATTATTGATGCGGTGGAACCGATGAAAAACTCCGGCTGGCATAATTTCATCAGCAGTATCCGGCGGCCAGTGCTGTGCGCACTGTTTGCCGCCGGCATATCTGCTGCCGGAAACGGCGCGGCGGATTCCGCCGCGTCAACCGGAGTTTACGGTGCATTCAGTCTGGCCGCCGGTGATTATTCGGCCCGCTTTTCACCGCGTTATTCCTATGCGTTGGAGCAGATCGTTTTTCAGGGGCAGCGCATCGGATTAAACAACGGCAACTACGGTTTTATTTTTCACGGCGGCGATATGAAATTTGTCGGTGGAAACAATAAAGACAGTGCCGGCAATGCCACCGAAAAAATTATATCAATGCAATTGATTGTTGACGGCGTTGAAATTCCGGCACCGGCACCGGCGGAGATAAACGTGCTGAAAACCGGAGAATTTATCACTAAATCAAAAATTCGCGGCATATCGGTTATGCAGCGGACAATAATCACTCCGACCGGCATTCAGCGGTATCTTAATCTAAATGTTGACGAAGATACATCTGTTTGGACAGGGTATGCGTTTATGGTGTGCTGGGCACCGACCACTACAGAATGGATGGCTCAGGATGAATCCGGTGAATTAATTGAAGGTATTTTTGATACTCAGGGATTAATACTGCGAAAAGAATCTGTTGCGTGGGTCGCTGTTTATGAACCGGAAATGAATGTGGCGATGCTGGCGTCCTATTCACCGGAAAATCTTCCGGGCAAAGATATCGGGCATGCTCTCCAGGATCTTGCGACGCATCAATATCACAAGTTATATTATCAGCCGTTTTCCCGTGAAACACTGCACGCCGGTGAAAAATACTCTTTTGCAATGAAGATTCAGGGTGTTCGCGTCAAACCGGAACGGTGGAAAGAGGACGTCATTAAAACCGCGCAAATGACAAAAGAGCATTAAAAAATGTATGACTGCAAAAATGCACAAAACTCACAAAAAGAAAAATTGTTGTAGCACCGATTCGATGAGCCAGAGTTTGTTCGTAGAATCAACATTACACTGGTCTTTTCATTTGCGTTCATTCGCGGTTATTCGCGGTTACAATAAAAATTAAAATAGTCAAACGATGAAATGCATTCAAAAAACAATTAAACAAACGGTGCCGGTTCTGTTGGCGGGCGTGTTCGTCGGTAATCATTCCGTGGCGGTGACATTCCGCAGCGGCGATTTATCCGTACGGTTTGCGCCGGAACGGGCCTATACAATTGATGATGTAAAACTCGGCAAGATTGAAGCCGGTGTTTACCGCGGAAACTGGGGACTGGTATTTCATCCCGGCGAGTATAAATGGATCGGCACAGGGCATCGCGAGGGCGGACGCGAAGAAGTCGATAAAATTTCAGTGCAGGTCGACGGTGTGATGCTTGAAAAAATGCCTGCCGCTAAGGAGGAAATTTCCGGCAAACGGCTGGAACTCATCAAAGAGAGCCGGCTGCACGATGTCCGGCTCGCTTCAAAAATTATTGTCGAAGACGGCGTCATTCAGGAAGAGGCCGTGCTGACATTCGCTTCCGGTCAGTTTATTCAAACCGGTTACGCCTTTATGCACTGCTGGACGCCGGATGCCAAATACTGGCTGGCGGAAACCGTTGCCGGCGATGTGATTGACGGTGAACTTTCCAGTACGGCGAAATGGGAAGTAAAACAGGATTTGCATTGGCTCGCGCTGTATGTGCCGGAAAACGGTCTGGTCATTCTGATGCAGTTCCCGCCGGACACTCTGCCGGGTAAAGGAATCAAGCAGGCGATTCATGACCACACCTCGTTCCGCAAACATTATTTTCAACCGTACGCCGGCGAAATGATGCCGGCCGGCCGGTCAGACAATTTCAGGATGTCGACACAATTATTCACCGCGCCGGAAGAGCAGTGGAAAACCGCCGTAAAAAATGCCGCGAAATGTTGTCAGGAATAAAACCGGAGAGATAACCCCAGGGACATGTATGTATGATATTATTGATGTAGAAGATTTTAAAATTTTCATGGCCAGTCAGCGCGCGCAGGATTCTTGCGGTGTGCGGAACCGTGAAGCGAATCAGGATAACCTGCAGTTTCTGCAAACGCTCGGATCGCAGCCGCAGCGGATGAATATTACCGGCGCGTTTATTTATGCCCATGCTCCGAACTATTTCGGGCGACCGGCGCTTCACTGGGGTGTGGCTGAGTGGCGCGCAATGTTCCGGCAGTTTAAACTGCTGGGAATTGACACCGCGATTTTTCAGGCCGCCATCTGGAATGAACTGCGCGAATGCTATTATCCGTCGCAGAAATTCAGCGCGTACAAAACCTGGAACGTGGTGGAACCGATGCTGGAAGCCGCCGGCGCGGAAAACATCCGCATGTTTCTCGGCGGTTACGGCTCAACCACCGGTCTGAGCGATCAGGTTGCGCCGGAAATTATGGAACGCGAAGAGCAGGCGTGCGTCAACTGCCTGACAGAGCTTATGAAATACCGGCAGGAATTCCATGGATTTTATTTTTCATCGGAAACCGCCTACACCGGTTCATACGACCGGAATAAAATCAGCCGCCTGAACCGGATTTACCGGGGATTTTTCGAACACATTAAAAGTGTCGATGCCGGGTTACAGATTATGATGTCGCCGGGCACAAAATATTTTCCCGGCAAAGAGCAGGAGATGCAAGCCAGCTGGCTGGAAACACTGGACGGCGTTCCGCTGGATATTCTTGCGCCGCAGGATTCCATCGGCACCTGCGGCAGCCGGCTGCGTCATGCCGAAGCCATGTATAAAGCGTGGGCGGATGTCTGTCGCGAACGGAAAATTACATTCTGGTCAAACATTGAAGTTTTTCAACGGGGTGAAAATGTCATGCAGCTGAATCACAGCATCACCGCCGATCCCGACCGGGTTACAGCGCAAATTAATGCGGCCGCACCCTATGCGAAAAAACTGATCTGCTGGGAGGCTCCGTATTATGTGTGCGATCCGAATAACCCCCGCGCGGCAGCACTTGCGCGGGTGGTGTTTGGGCAGAAAGACACTTCGCTTGCAAACGAAAATCAGAAGCCGGAATTAGCCGCTGTGTGCGGGTAGAAAATTTTATGAGAAATAAATGCTTGCGTTTTTTCGCCGAGAGCTTTATTTAATTATTAATCGATTGAAATCACACAAGTGTGTGATGCGGGTACCAAACAAAAACAGGAAGGAGCAGGGTATGCAAAAGAGAAGAAGTATATTAATTATCGCGGCACTGGCCGGATTCGCGGGGTTGACGTATGCGTCGGTTGTGACTCATATTGATCAGGACTTCAGCGGTTTTACAACAGGGACAATCAATACGAATCCCAGTGGGTGGGGAGGTTTAAATAGTGCTAACCTCAATGTTGAAATCGAGGAAGAAAGCGGCGATAAATACATGACAATAGGTCGTACTGGACCCGGCGCAGTTACGTATACGAGTGCTATGGGCGGGAATACGGCACTAAATATTGATACGACGAAGAGCGGCGAATATAAATGGAGTTTCGATTTTTGTATAGACCCATCTACTCCAACAGCTTCTGGCTCTGTAACATATATCTATTTAGATTCCGGTAGCGGAAAAACATTCGCCAGTCTTTTCCTTCGCAAGGAAGCCAGCGGGTTCAATGTATATGTTTATAATAATCTAAGTGATAGCTATACGGCATCGGCGAACAATACGCTTTTAACAACAATTGATGTAGACGAGTGGTATAATGTTTCTTTTGATATCTGGACGGATGGCGATACCGGTCATATCGGATATGATGTTACAGTCGGAACTGATTCACTTGCTGTTGCATCACAGGCAAGTCTCTTAACGTCGGATGCGGTACGGATGGGCTGGTCGCCTCAGATGAATGGAGCCCTTATTTCATATGATAATATTCTGCTGCAGACAGTGCCTGAACCGGCGACGGTGGGTTTGTTTGCAATTTCAGGTCTCGTTGCACTGGTATGGCGCAAATTGCATAAATCATAACCGGCCTGCAATTATAAAAAGTCCGGTCGGGATCTGGCCGGACTTTTTTTAGGCGAAAGTTTAATTTTTACGGAGAATATGCATGAAACAGATGATTCATTTTTCTTTAGCGCTGGTTTTACTGGCCGGAACAGCCGGGTTTTCTGCCGAAATTATTCATATTTCCAATAATTTTGAAGACGATATGCCCCGCGTATTAAATACCGGACGGGGCTGGTCGGTCGGAAAAACGATTGATGTCGAGATTGTAAACGATCCGGTTTCCGGCGATCAAAAGGCACTGTTGATGAAGCGGAATGCGTCCGGCGCGGTGACGTATACTTCCGCGGGCGGTTCAAACCGCCGTTTGCTACTGGCGGAAAACGGAAAATATGAATGGAGTTTTTCGTTTTATGTGGATTCTTCTTCACCGAAAACAAGCGGCAGCAGCATGTTTATTTTTCTGGATACCGGCGCGACGACCGGAGTGTTTGCAAGTCTGCTTATCCGCTTTGATGCCAGTCGCGGCTGGAGTGCGTATGCCTATGATGCACTGAATGCACCGTTTACCGGTTTCAGCAGTTACCGGCAGCTTTGCAAGATCGATATGGATCAATGGTACGATGCAAAAGTGTTAATTACGATTGAAAAAGGGAAAGTCGGATATGACGTGACGATCGGTTCGAATACACATACCGTTCGCCCGCAGACCGGCGGCGCGGCGTTTGCTCCCGGGAGTAACGTGCGCATGGGTTGGTCACCGCAGATTGATGGTACAACCATGCTGTTCGATAATCTACAGTTGAAAACAATCTCAGTTCCGTAAATTTAAACTCACCGGTTCTAAAAAGGTCATGAGCCGGTGATTTTTTATTTAATTAACATTAATCGATTAAATAAAGGATTTATATGAAACATTTACAAGGTCTGTTCACACGGAAAGTTCTTGTTGCATTCGGCGGTCTCCTTTGTTTTTCGACGGTATCCGGCGCGGATTATATAAATCAGAATTTCGAAGGGTATGCGGTCGGAGCGCTGTCATCCGGCAGCGGCTGGTCGATCAGTGCAAATATTTCTACGCGGGTTGTGGAAACCAACGGCAATAAATATGTCAGTATGGCACGAACCGCTTCAGGCGCTAATGTTTATTCTTCTGCAAATGCGCCGAATACACCCTTGACGTTATCTTCCGGAAAAAATTATCGCTGGGCGTTCAGATTTTTTGTGGACTCCGCAACACCGGATTCCGCCGGAAATAAAATGTTTATTTATCTGGATACGGGTGCGGCGGCCGGCGGGTTTGCCGGATTGATTATCAATTATGCATCAAACAAACCGCGTGCACAGGTGTACAATACATTAACCGGCGGAATTACCAGCTCTTCAAATTATATAACACTCGGGAACCTTGAGCCGGACGAATGGTATTCTGCGGAATTTATAGTCTATATTGATAACACTGAAAAAATGCGGCAGAAAATTACTGTCGGATCGTATACACATGAAACAACGGTACAGGACAGCAATGCCGGAGCCGGCAATGTCCGGATGTGCTGGTCGCCCCAGCTTAATGGAACCACAATGAGTTTTGACGATATAAATTTGAGAGATTTTGTCGTTAAACGGCTGGGATTATATATAATCAATAACTAGGGATAATTTGTAATATATATGCAGGTTTTAGACTGGGTTGTTCTGGGCGGATTTCTGGCAATTGTCGCCGGGCTGGTGCTTTATATAAAGCAGTATGTCGTTTCAGTGTCGGATTATCTTGCCGGAAACCGCATGGCCGGGCGTTATCTGCTTACCATGGCGGGTGAGATGGGACAGATCGGCGCCATTTCAATTATTGCAATCTGGGAGTCCCAGTATTTTTCCGGTTGGGGCGCCACCTGGTGGAGCGTATTGAATATGCCGTTCTGGGTGTTGATGGCGCTGTCCGGATGGGTGATTTACCGCTACCGGCAGACGCGTTCCTTGACCATTGCACAGTTTTTTGAGCAGCGCTACAGCCGTCGTTTCCGTATTTTTGCCGGACTGCTGGCCTTTGTTTCCGGAACACTTAACTATGCAATTTTTCCGTCGGTGACCGCCCGGTTTTTAATTTATGTCTGCGGTATTCCGGAATGTCCGGTTCTGTTAGGACCTGTAACAATTTCGTTGTCCTATGCGGTCATTATGGCGTTCTTAATGGGAATGGCGCTGTGGATTACACTGCGTGCCGGGCAGGTCGGAATCATGGTGACAGATGCCATTCAGGGCGCTATGATGATGGTTCTTTTTCTGACCATTGGCATCTATTTATTCCGGTTGTGCGGCTGGGAACAGATCAGCGAAGCATTTGCGGCAGCGGCGAATCAGGAAACCAACTCCATGGTCAATCCGTTTAAAACATCAAAAGTTCGCGATTTTAATATCTGGTTTTATCTGATCGGAATTTTCGGCTCATTCTATTCGCGTCTGGCCTGGCAGGGAACCAGCGGCTATAACGCCGCCGCCAAATCACCGCATGAAGCGCGGATGGCCGGTGTTCTCGGCGCATTGCGCCAGAACAATATCATGATGATTGTGATGTTTATTTCGATGGTCGCATATACTGTGATGCATCATCCCGATTTTGCCGGAATCAGCGGAGCGGCCGGCGAGCGGATCTTCAGCATTATGAATCCGGCGGTTCAAAAACAGATGACCGTGCCGCTGATTGTCGGCACAATTCTGCCGGTGGGGCTGCTCGGTTGTTTTGTCGCTGTAATTTTTTCTATGGCGATCACCACCGATGATACATATCTCCATTCATGGGGCAGTATTTTTATTCAGGACGTAGTCCTGCCGCTGCGGAAAAAACCGCTGTCCCAGACCGGACATCTGAAAGCGCTGCGCTGGTCGATTTTCGGTGTCGCGCTGTTTGCCTATCTGTTCAGTCTGCTGTTCCGGCAGACGCAGTATATTCTGATGTTCATGGCGATTACCGGCTCAATCTTCCTCGGCGGCGCAGGCGCCTGCATTATCGGCGGACTGTACTGGAAGCGCGGCACAACCGCCGGTGCATGGACTGCGCTATTGCTCGGCAGTTTTCTCTCCGGCGGTGCAATTCTGCTGCAGCAGGTGCCTTTTGCGAAAACAGTGCTTCAGATTGATGCCCCCGCTGGAAGCTCTGTTCTGATCAACGGTATGCCGGTTTCCGGCGGGACTCATACGCTTGAATTCTGGCGGCAGGAGGAGTGGCAGAGCGTGCGTGTTTCAATCGTGCTGCCGGACGGCAGAGAGGCGGACGGCACCGCATTTTATGCATACGGCACCCGTCCGCCGATCGTGAATGCGCCGGCGGTGCAATGGCCGGCGGAGCTGGAAAGCATACAGCTTTCTCCGGCGCCCGGAAGCCACCTTCCATTGAACGGCTCACTGCCGTCGCAGATTTTCTATTTCATTCGAGGAATTAACGGACGGGTGCTGTGGCTGTTTGCCATGCTTGTATCCATTGCCGGATATGTGCTTGTCTCACTGGCCGGCCGCAAAGAGTATAACATGGATAAGCTGCTGCACCGGAAACAGTATGCCACAGCGGATGTGCCGGATGTATCCACCGCGCGCGGCTGGAAAGCGGTTTTCCTGATCACAAATGAGTTTACCCGCAGTGATAAAATCATCTATTTGTTCACCATCATCTGGTCGTTTGGCTGGACGTTTTTTTATCTGGGGTGCATTATCGTCAACCTGATTTCTGTCCGCAGCGATGCGTTTTGGGTCACTATACACAAATGGAGTATTTATCTCTATGGAGTCATGGCGGTGATCACACTGGTCTGGTTCGGTGCCGGCGCAGTCAGAAATACAATTGAACTTTGCTTCGGGCTGAAGCATGCCAAACGTGATGAGACCGACGATGGCCGCGTTGAATAAAAACAGAGGAACAGTGAGCAATGGAAATTAATATTTATAAAACAAAAGCGGAAATGGGTGCGGCAGCGGCAGCTGTTACGACTGAAAAACTGCAGCAGGCGCTGGCGCGTCGCGGCGAAGCCTGCATGGTTCTGGCTACCGGCGCGAGTCAGTTTGAAGTGCTGAATGCGCTGGTGAAAAAACCGGTCGACTGGTCAAAAGTCACCTGTTTTCACATGGATGAATATATCGGCATCGGTGATAATCATCCGGCAAGTTTCCGGCGATATCTGCGCGAACGATTTGTCAGCCGTGTCCCGGCGCTCAAAACGTTTCATTATGTTAACGGTTCCGCCCCCGACCCGCAGGCGGAATGCGACCGGCTTGAAGCGTTGATTTCAAAAAAGTACGTCGATGTTGTACAGTGCGGCATTGGTGAAAACGGACATCTGGCATTTAACGATCCGCCGGCTGATTTTGAAACAGAGCGCAGCTATCTGATGGTCGAGCTGGACGAAGCGTGCCGCCGCCAGCAGCTCGGTGAGGGCTGGTTTAAAACACTGGACGATGTTCCGCGCTGCGCACTTACAATCAGTATCCGGCAGATTATGAAAGCCGGCCGCATTGTTTGTACGGTGCCCGATGAACGGAAAGCGCAGGCGGTGAAAGACTGTCTGAAGAGTGCGGTTTCAAATCATCATCCGGCATCCATTCTACAGCAGCATCCCGACTGTCATCTGTTTTTGGATAATGCCGCCGCATCACGGCTCGAAAAACGGTAACGGGGAAAGCATGTTCTGATTTATGTATTGCAGAAATGATGCAGAGAAAATTTTTAAATATAAGCAGGAGAGGGTTATGAAAAAAATTGGAATCGGCTTTGTGGGTGCAGGCTGGATGGGTTCGGTGCAGCTGCGCCGTCTGACGGAGCGCGACGATGTGGAGGTGCTCGCGCTGCTGGAGAAGAACCGTGAGCGCGGCCTGGAGGTTTTAAAGGAGCTGAATCTGCCGGCGGAGCTGCTGACGGAGGAGTATGAAACGATTGTAAATAATCCGGCAGTCGACGCGGTGTGGCTGGTGAGTCCAAACGGTTTTCACGGCCCGCAGGCGATTGCGGCGATGAAAGCCGGCAAGCATGTGTTCTGCGAAAAACCGGCGGCGACGGCCTATGCCGATTTCTGCAAAGAGATTGAGCTCGAAAAAGCCAATCCGGCGCTGATTACCTTCGTCGATTATATTCTCTATTTCGATACGCTCGAAGAGCAGATCCGCCGCCGCGTGGCGGAGAATGAGTTCGGCCAGATCACCCAGATTCAGATCAACTACCGCCATCCGGTAAATATCCAGGGCGACAAGGTGTGGAAACTGAAAAAAGAGATTATGGGCGATGCCATCAGCATGGGGATTAATCACTCCATCTCCATGATCGTGCATACAATGGCGTCGCAGGCGAAACCGGTCGGCGTATATGCTACATCAATGCCGGCCAAAGTGCGCGGATTCGAAGTGGATCCGGTCTGGAACATTGTAATCCGTTTTGATAACGGCGCCGCCGGATTCTGTTTCGGCAATATCGACAACGGCAACGGGTATGATGCCTATCATAATCTGTTCGGCACAAAAGGCGGTTTCATCTTTGATTCGCAATTGGACCGGGCGCAGAAGATCCGGTACTGGTCGGAATCCGGCACCGGCGGAAAATGGATCTATCCGCTCGACCGCGAACGCTGCCGCGCGGAAGGCTGCGAAGCGCTTGTCTGGCCGGACGATTCGACCACGCCGGACAGCGGCGATGTGATTGAACATCAGACCGGCGCATGCGTAGACCATTTTATTCAATGCGTTAAATCCGGAGAAAAATCTCCGCTGGGATTTGTGAATTCATCCGTGATCGGCGGGATCGGCTGGGCGGCGCAGATGTCGGCGGCCACCGGGAAAGAGGTTGCGCTACCGCTGGATCAAACCGCCAAAGAATTTTTCGCCGCGCAGTAACATTCCGGCGCAGGAGAAGCGATGATGTTAATCAGTGACGCATTCAGTACGGTTGAGCGCGAACCGCTCAACGCGCCGTTCGGATTTAAAGGAAACAGCTTGAGTGAGCTGTGGCAGACGGTTGTGCTGCTGAAAAATTCCGGCGATGAAGGACTCGGACTCGGAACGCAAAGTACGCTGTGGTCGGATGCGGATGTGTTTGCATCATTCGATGAAGCCGCCGGCAATGAACTGATGTACCGCATGACAGCGCATGCACTGGAACTTTCCAAATCCATTTCATTTAAAACGCCGGTGGAGCTGATCGATCAGCTGCTGGAGCCGGTGTGGGAATACGGGAAAGGCATTACCGGCAAAAAAGATCTGCGTATGACGTTTGCGCTGAATGCGCTGGTGGCGGTGGATAACGCAGCGTGGCAGCTGTACGCGTCAACGGCTGGAATCAAAACGTTCGATGAAATGATTCCTGAAACGATGCGTCCGGCGCTGCACGGCCGGCGCCGGCAGCTTGCGGCCATTCCACTGGTGAGTTACGGCGTGCCGGCGGCAGATATTCTCCGGATGGTGGATGAAGGATATTTTTTTCTGAAGATCAAAATCGGCAGCGATCCGGAGGGCGATGGCTGTCAGGAAAAAATGCTGGCGTGGGATCAGCGCCGGCTGGCGGAGATTCATGAACTGCTCAAACACCGCGAGACGCCGTTCACGGACAGCGGGCGGATTCCGTATTATCTGGATGCCAACGGACGGTATCACTCCAGACAGCATTTAAAGCGTCTGCTCGATTATGCGGATTCTATCGGCGCGCTGGATCGTATTCTGATTGTGGAGGAGCCGTTTCCGGAAGAATATCTGGAAGATGTGTCCGATCTGCCGGTACGACTGGCGGCGGACGAAAGCGCACACTCTGATCATCACTCTCTGGAACGGATTGAAGCGGGCTACGGCGCGATCGCCTTAAAGCCGATTGCTAAAACGATGAGCATGAGCTTAAAAATCGCGCAGCTGGCACATGAGCGCGATGTTCCGTGTTTTTGCGCCGATTTAACGGTGAACCCGGTTCTGGTGGACTGGAATAAAAATGTCGCCGCGCGGCTGGCGCCGCTGCCGGGCATGAAGACCGGGGTGCTGGAGAGCAACGGATTTCAGAATTATAAACACTGGGAACAGATGAAAACCCGGCACCCGCGTCACGGCGCACCGTGGATGGAGGTGTGGCAGGGATTGTTTGAGCTGGATGATGATTTTTATAACTGCTCCGGCGGGATTTTCGAAACAAGTCCGCACTACCGGCAGTTATTCGATGCATACTATAAAAATTTTCCCGCACAAAGCTGCTAAAAAAAGGTGGAGCAGACAGTCCCGTCTGCTCAAAGGCAGACTGGATAGTCCGCCTCACATTTCCCGGCGGTAAAAAATCCGGCTTTATCCGTTTACATCTGCGGTTAAAATCTCTTTTTCTTTGCGCCTCTGCGTGCAGAATTTCTCCCGCGCAAAGCCCGCTAAAAAAGGTGGAGCAGGCATTCCTGCCTGCTCAAAGGCAGACTGGATGGTGGGGCAGACATTCCTGCCTGCTCAAAGGCAGACTGGAAAGTCCGCCTCACATTTCCCGGCGGTAAAAAATCCGGCTTCATCCGTTTACATCTGCGGTTAAACCCTTTTTTTGCGGCTCTGCGTGCAGAATTTCTCTGCGATTTGTGTGAATCGCTGCACCATAGCGCGGCTGTCGCGCAGATACGTTTGCAGCGGAATGAGTCCG
>Ga0265293_10002233_pt1 | contig 39685 bp, 36 predicted proteins | sample Munlanlewell138R_FD_192505 | JGI IMG/M metagenome (GOLD analysis project Ga0265293, IMG submission 192505) | Leachate microbial communities from a municipal landfill in Southern Ontario, Canada - Leachate well 138R | ecosystem: Engineered > Solid waste > Landfill > Unclassified | place: Canada... | reverse complement strand
CAGGTTCGATCCACGCTTCCTCCCCACGCTCGGTCACCCTCACGCAGTTGCGCTTCACTTCGCTCGCTGTGGCCAGCTCACGGGAGGACTTGCACCTCCAAGAGTGCGCCCGTGCCGGGCGCACGAATGGGGCCATCGCGGCGCACCCGCGCGGCACGCTGGAACACCGCCCGCGCGAGCAGATGCTCTCCCCGCGCGTGTACCGCAAGGGCGGCAATTACGAGTTCCAGGAAGCGTTCTGGCTGGTCGGCACGCGCTGAGCATTTTCGACCGCAAAGCGGAGCCTGCTCCGCTTTGCCAATGCGATGCACATGGAGCGGAACGGCGCGACACGCCGATCTCGCCCAGCGTTTCATGCTGCATCGCATCAGAACCCTTCGTTCTGGCATAGTGCGGGCTTCCCCGCCCGCGCCGCCCGGCCATGAAGAAAACCTCGTTTCCCCGTCAGGACATCCGCGTGCTGCTGCTCGAAGGCGTCAGTCAGAGCGCGGTGCAGGTCTTTCGCGAGGCCGGTTACACGCAGATCGACTTCCACGAGAAATCGCTGCCGGAGGACGAGCTGGCGCGGCGCATCGCCGAGGCGCACATCCTCGGCATCCGCTCGCGCACGCAACTGGACGCCGCCATGCTGGCCCGGGCCAAGCGGCTGGTCGCGGTCGGCTGCTTCTGCATCGGCACCAACCAGGTCGACCTCGACGCCGCCCGGGCGCAGGCCGTTCCGGTCTTCAACGCGCCCTACTCCAACACCCGCAGCGTCGCCGAACTGGTCATCGCCGAGGCGATCATGCTGCTGCGCCGCATTCCGGGCAAAAACGCGCAATGCCATCGCGGCGGCTGGTCGAAATCCGCCGCCGGCAGCTACGAGGTGCGCGACAAGGTGCTCGGCATCGTCGGCTACGGCCACATCGGCACCCAGGTCGGCGTGCTGGCCGAGTCGCTGGGCATGCGCGTGCTCTACCACGACGTGGAGACCAAGCTGTCGCTGGGCAATGCGCGCAACGCCGGCAGCCTCGACGAGCTGCTCGAACGCGCCGACGTGCTGACCCTGCACGTGCCGCAGACCGCCGCCACGCAGAACATGATCGGCCGTGAGCAACTGGCGCGGATGAAGCCCGGCGCGGCGCTGATCAACGCCTCGCGCGGCAGCGTGGTGGACATCGAGGCGCTGGCCGAGGCGCTGCGCCGCGACCATCTGTCCGGTGCCGCCATCGACGTGTTCCCGGTCGAGCCGAAGGGCAACGCCGACGCCTTCGTTTCGCCGCTGTGCGGCATGGACAACGTGATCCTGACCCCGCACGTCGGCGGCTCAACGCTGGAGGCGCAGGACAACATCGGCATCGAAGTCGCTTCCAAGCTGATCCGCTACAGCGACAACGGCAGCACGCTGTCGGCGGTCAACTTTCCCCAGGTGTCGCTGCCCGAGCATCCGGACAGCCAGCGCCTGCTGCACATCCACCGCAACGTGCCCGGCGTGCTGTCGCAGATCAACGAGATCTTCTCCCGCGCCCACGTCAACATCGACGGCCAGTACCTGCAAACCGACGCCGCCATCGGCTACGTGGTGATCGATGTCACCACCAGCGAGGCGCAGCTTGCGCAACTACGCGATGCGCTGGCTAAAATTCCCGGCACGCTGCGCTCGCGGGTACTGTACTAGGTGCTCAGTCGGCGGATTGCGCCAGACGGTTTTCGATTTCCTCGATCACCGCTTCGTAGCGATCTTCGGCCTGGCTGCGGCAGTAGTGCTTGGTCGCTTCCTTGAGGTGGTTGTCGCACTCGCTCAGTGCCGTCTTGTAGGCGGCACCGGCTTTGTCCAGCGCGCTTTCCGCATCGGTTTCGGTGGCGGCGGCGCTGATGCCGTCCATGCTGGCGTGATAGGCGGCGGTGGATTCCCGGATCTGTCGCTCGGTCAGCTCGGCGCCGGCTTGGGCTTCGGCATCGACCACCGCCGGCGGCGGGTTCGCCTTCGGCGTGGCGCTCTGCGGTGCGGCGGCCTCGGGCGGCGGCGGGGCCTGATCCGGCTCGCCGCCGCAGGCGCTCAGGGCGAGCGCGGCGGCGAAGGCCGGGGCAATCAGCAAGGCTCGGGAAAAGCTCATCGGCAAGTCTCCTTGTGGGGCGCGAAGGGCGACGACGCACGGCGTCGCAAGCGGCCAAGCATGCGGCGACGGCGATGAACGCCGGCCATGACGCGGCCGCCGCGACTGTGACCGGCGCGCGCGGCGCAGGTTCATCCACCCGCGCCGGCATCGCGTCTCAGCGCTTGACCAGTTCCACCCGGCGGTTCTTCGCCCGGCCTTCCTCGCTGCGGTTGTCGGCCACCGGCTGGCTGGCACCGTAACCCTTGGCGCTCAGCCGCGCGGCGTCGATGCCGCGCTCGACCAGCGCCTGACGCACGCTGGCGGCGCGCTGTTCGGAAAGGCTCTGGTTGGCCGCCGCATCGCCGACATTGTCGGTATGGCCGGCAACTTCCACGCTGGCCGACGAGGCTTCGCGCAGCATCGCGGCGGCCTGATCGAGCACGGCGGAGGATTCGGGCCGGATCGTGGCCCTGGCGGTGTCGAAATGCACTTCCAGTTCGAGGAAGCCGTCCTTGTCGAACTGCGCCAGCAGTTCGTTGACCGACACCACCTGCTCCATCGCCTCGGCGCTGATGCTGGCGATGGCGTAGTAGTCGCCGTCGTTGACCGAACCCAGATGCACCCAGTAGTCGCGCCCGCCCTGGCTCAGCTTCAGCGTGGCGATGCGCTGCTGCATGTTGGACCACTCGCCAGCCATCATCCAGTTGCTGCCGCCGTGTTCCCACACCACGCTGCCACCCTTGGCCGTCGCCGCGGCGATGTGGTTGCGCAGGATCTTCAGCGGCGAGGCGGCGCTGGCACCTTCGTCGATTTCATAGGCGACCATCTCGTAGACGCCTTCGATGGTCTTCAGCACCACCTCGCCGTCCTCGTTGACGCCGACCGGGATGTCCTTGGCGTCGAAATCCGAGCTGTCGCATTCGTAGATGTGATAGCCGGGCATCGGGGTGAACAGCGAGTGCGGTTTGCAATCTTCGGACGCGGCGGCCGGCAGGGCGGCAAGCAGGAACAGGCCGGCGAGCGGCCAGAGGGCGTTGCGGATCATGAAGCGGACCTCCACGGACGGTGCGATCAGACTGGCCGCCATCGTCGGCTGTCGCCCTGATCCTCGTCAACGCGACGGCATCCGGCCGGGCCTGCGCGCCGTGGCACAGCGCGCAGCGTTTACAATTGCCGCCCTTTCCCTTGATGAAGCAAGGCCCGACCGGGCCGGCACGCGCATGAGCACACCTCTCAACCCGAGCTTCGAGCCGGGCCAGTTCGAAACCCGCTGGTACGACTTCTGGGAACGCAGCGGCGCCTTCGCCCCCAGCGGCGAGGGAACGCCCTACACCATCCTGCTGCCGCCGCCGAACGTCACCGGCACCCTGCACATGGGCCACGCCTTCCAGCACACCCTGATGGACGCGCTGACGCGCTACCACCGCATGCGCGGTTTCGACACCCTGTGGCAGCTCGGCACCGACCACGCCGGCATCGCCACGGAAATGGTCGTCTCGCGCAACCTCGCCATCGAGGGCAAGGGCGAGACCCGCGATTCGCTCGGCCGCGAGGGCTTCATCGAAAAGGTCTGGGCGTGGAAGGAGGAATCCGGCGACACCATCGAGCGGCAGATGCGCCGCATGGGCACCTCGGGCGACTGGTCGCGGCGCGTGTTCACGATGGACGAGATGCCGTCGAAGGCCGTGATCGAAGCCTTCGTGAAGCTGCACGAAGAAGGGCTGATCTATCGCGGCCAACGCCTGGTCAACTGGGATCCGGTGCTGAAGACCGCGATTTCCGATCTGGAAGTGGTGAGCGAAGAGGAAGACGGTTTCCTCTGGTCGATCCGCTACCCGCTGGCCGATGGCCTGACCTACGAACACATCGAACGCGACGAGGACGGCAACGAAACCCTGCGCGAAACCCGCGATCACCTGATCGTCGCCACCACGCGCCCGGAAACCCTGCTCGGCGACGTCGCGGTGATGGTGCATCCGGACGATCCGCGCTATGCCAGCCTGATCGGCAAAGCCGTCACGCTGCCGCTGACCGGGCGGCAGATTCCGGTCATTGCGGATGACTACGTGGATCGCGATTTCGGCACCGGCGTGGTCAAGGTGACGCCGGCGCATGATTTCAACGACTACGCGGTCGGGCAGCGGCATGGGCTGCCGATGATCAATCTGTTCACGCCCGAGGCCGCGCTCAACGACAACGCGCCGGACAAATATCGCGGGCAGGACCGCTACGACGCCCGCAAGGCCGTGCTGGCCGATCTGGAAGCCGCCGATCTGCTGGTCGAAGCCAAACCGCACAAACTCCAGGTGCCGCGCGGCGACCGCACCGGCCAGGTGATCGAGCCGTATCTGACCGACCAATGGTTCGTGAAGATGGACACGCTCGGCGCACGCGGGCTGGAACTGGTCGAAGGTTCCGATGGCAAGCCGGGTGACGTGAAGTTCGTCCCGCCCAACTGGATCAACACCTACCGCCACTGGATGGAAAACATCCAGGACTGGTGCATCAGCCGCCAGCTCTGGTGGGGCCACCGCATCCCGGCGTGGTATGACGAGGCCGGCAACGCCTACGTGGGTCGCGACGAGGCCGAGGCGCGCGCCCGCGCCGGCCTTTCCGCCGACGCGAAATTTTCCCAGGACAGCGACGTGCTGGAAACCTGGTTCTCCTCCGCGCTGTGGCCGTTCTCCACGCTCGGCTGGCCGGACCAGACGGCGATGGACGAGCGCGGCTTCGACCGCTACCTGCCTTCCAGCGTGCTGGTGACGGGCTTCGACATCATTTTCTTCTGGGTCGCCCGGATGGTGATGATGACCGACCATTTCACCGGGCAAGTGCCGTTCCGCGATGTCTACATCACCGGCCTGGTGCGCGACAAGGACGGACAGAAGATGTCCAAGTCCAAGGGCAACGTGCTGGACCCCATCGACATCATCGACGGCATCACGCTGGACGCCCTGATCGACAAGCGCACCGCCGGCCTGATGCAGCCGAAGATGGCGGAAAAGATCGCCAAGGCCACCCGCAAGGACTATCCCGACGGCATCGCCCGCTACGGTGCCGACGCGCTGCGCTTCACCTTCGCCAGCCTCGCCAGCCACGGCCGCGACATCAAGTTCGACCTGAACCGCTGCGAGGGCTACAAGAATTTCTGCAACAAGCTGTGGAACGCGGCGCGCTTCGTGCTCGGCTCGCTGCCGGAAAGCGGCGTCATCGAGCGTCCCGCCAACTGGCCCGCCAGCGCCTTTGAACGCGCCCTGCTGGCGCGCTTCGACGCCGTGCTGGCCGAGGTCGATGCGCAGTTCGCCGCCTATCGTTTCGACCTGGTCGCACAGGCGCTGTACGAATTCGTCTGGAACGAGTTCTGCGACTGGTCGATCGAGTTCGCCAAGCCCTACCTGGGCGGCGACGGCGACGCCGCCGATGCCGCCTCGGTGCGCCACACCCTGCTTGCCGTGCTCGAAGCCGTGCTGCGCCTGCTGCATCCGCTGATCCCCTTCGTCAGCGAGGAAATCTGGCAGCGCGTCGCCCCGCGCCTGGGCATCGCCGGCGCGACGATCATGCGGCAAGCCTGGCCGACCGCGTTCGGCGTCGCCGACAGCGCCGGCGATCTGGCCGACATCGACTGGCTGAAGGACGCCATCACCCGCCTGCGCTCGGTGCGCAGCACGCTGGGCATCTCGCCGACGCGCCGCGTGCCGCTGCTGGTCGGCGGCGGCGATGCCAGGGACGCCGCCCGGCTGACGCGCTTCGCCGACTCGCTGCGCTTCCTCGCCCGCCTGGAAAGCATCGACACCCTGGTCGGCGAACCACCGGCCTGCGCCGCCGCAGTGCTGGGCGAACTGCGCCTCTTGATCCCGCTGGAAGGCCTGATCGACCTCGACGCCGAACGCGCCCGCCTCGCCAAGGAAATCGCCCGCGTCAGCGCGGAACGCGACAAGAGCGAAGCCAAGCTGGCCAAGTTCAGCGACAAGGTCCCCGCCGCCGTGGTGGAGCAGGAGCGCCAGCGTCTGGCCGACTGGTCGATTCAGCTCGCTGGGCTGAGGGAACAGGCCGCGCGGCTGGGCTAGTCGCGCGCGGCGTCGGCAGCCAGCACGCACTCCATCACGATGGCGTCCTCGCGGTCTTCGAGGGCGGGGTAGTAGCGCGGCCGGCGACCGACTTCGGCGAAGCCCAGCGATTGGTACAGGGTGATGGCGTTGGGGTTGGAGGGGCGCACTTCGAGGAACACGCGCCGGGCACCGTGCCAGCGGGCGAGGTCGAGCAGGCGGCGCATCAGTCGCCGGCCGTGGCCGCGACCCTGCGCCGGGGGGGCGATGCAGATGTTGAGCACGTGCGCCTCGTCGGCGGCGACGCTGAGGATGGCATAGCCGATCAGCGCGCCGTGCGCGGTTTCCAGCACCCAGCAGCCGTAGTCCGAGCGCAGGCAGTCGCGAAAGATGCCGGCGGTCCACGGAAACGGGTAGGCGGCGGTCTCGATGTCCAGCACGCGGTCCAGATCGCGCGTCTGCATGGCGCGCAGATGCGGCATGGCCGCCTCGCGGAGCTGGGCGCTCACGGTGTCGCGCCCAGCCCCAGGCGACGGCGCAAGGCGCGCAAGGTCGGCCACAGGCGGCTGCGCGCCTGGGCATCGGTGGACAGTTGATCCAGCGCCGGCAGCGTCAGGGTGTCGCCGTCGTCGGCGGTCGGATCGCCCTGCCAACGCAGACCGGCGGCGGCGAGCACGGCGAGCAATACGGCGTGTTCGGGCGCACCGGCTTGTGGCGGCGGGCCGGACAGGCGCACGGCGACGCGGCGACCGTCCGCAGTGCTGGCGACATGCGCCAGTGCGGCGGTTGGGCCGGTTTCGGCGCGCGGCGGCAGCGAATGCGTGGTGGCGATGCGGTCGGCGCGTTGCAGCAGGCGGTAGCCCATCGCCGTCAGGCGCTGGCGCTGGGCACGGCTCCAGCCGACGGCGCGCTCAGTCATCGGCGACGGCGGCGGCGAGGTCGGCGTGGAAGTCGGCCAGCAGGCGATCCAGCGCCTGGCCGATGGCGAGCACCGAGGCATGCACGGTGTCGCTGTCGGCCGGCAGGCGCTGGCGATAGGCGCGCACCAGCAACGGCACCTCGCTGCCCGGCGCATCGACGCGCAGCACCATGGCGACCAATACGTCCCAGCCGCCGTCCTCGCGCGGGATGCGCTCGAAGGCCTCCAGCCGACCGCCGATGCGCACGCGGTCGACCTGGGCCGGCAGACGATCCGCCACCAGCGGAGCCGCCCGCGCCTGACGCAGGCTGCCGGTCAGGCGGCGCTGCAGCATGCGCACCGGCGGATCGACCCAGAGCTGGTAGTGATAGGCGCGCAGGCGGATCGCCGAGGGATCCAGTGCGTAGATCAATGCCTGATCGGAGTGCAGACCGTCGGCGACCAGGGTGTCGACGACGATCGGCACGTCGAACAACGGTGCCGGCAGTGCGGCGGTCGATTCGCGCGGCGGCAGGCGATAGTAGGTGGTGTCGGGGATGCCCGGCGTGGCGGCGCAGGCGGCCAGCGCCAGCGCCAGCAGGGCGAACAGCAGGGGACGCAGGCGATTCATTCCCTGACCTCATCGGGCGGCGGGGTGAACAGCAGCCGGTTGGGGCTGCGACGGATTTCGCGGCTGAACTCGTCGAGGTTGCGGCTCGACGACTCCAGATGGTGGACGATGGCGTCGATGCGCCCGGCCACCGTGCCGATGCTGCGCTCCAGATCGAGCAGCGACTGGTTCAGCGCCGGGCGGTTCTCCTGCACGGCGGCGTTCAGCGACAGCAGCACCTCGTCAGCATGCTGGCGGGTCGCCTTGAGATCGGCGGCGAGGCTGCGCACGTCGCGCAGGCTGCCGCTGATCGCCTCGCGGTTGGGCTGGGCGAGCAATTCGTTGAGGCCGTCGGTGGCTCGGTTGAGGCCCTGCATCAGGCGCTGCGCCTCCAGCGCCAGCGTCGGCGCGTTGGCGTCCAGGGTCTCGCCCAGCGAGTCGATGCGCTGGGCCAGTTGTTCCACCAGCGGGCGGATGCGCTCGCGCGAGAGCACGGTCAGCTCGCCGGCGAGGTCGTTCATCGCCGCGAACACGTCGCCGCCCTCGGCCCCGCGCAGTTCGCCGCCGACCGCGAGCATGGCCGGGCTCTGGCCCTCGCTGATGCCGATGGCCATGTCGGCGAGCAGGCCGGAAGCCTGCTTCTGCGCCACGCTGTCGTCCGGGATCGCCCAGTCGGCATCGATGCCCAGCTCGACCCGGTAGCGCGTGCCCTGCGCCTCGCGGCGCGGCGTGATCGCCACTACCTGGCCGATCCGGTAACCCTCGTAGTAGACCGGCGCGCCGTGGCGCAGGCCGCCGACGTTGGAGAACTGCACGTAGTAGCTGGCGGCGGCACCGCCGCGGCCGGTGATCGCCGCCAGCGTGGCCAGCAGCAGGGCCAGCGCGATCAGAACCACCACGCCGACCAGTGCATAGTTGATGGTGTCGCGTTTCATGCGCAATCCCGTTGTCGGTGAAGGCGACCGACGAACTGCCATTGTGGCAGCAGCGGCGTGCCGGGCGCGTGCACGGCCATCATGTCGATGCCGCCCACTGGACCTCGTCCAGCGCTGCCCCGGCCAATGCCTGCGCCAGGCGTGCGTCGGCGGCCTCGATGTCGATGCCCTGCTGGCGATACCAGGCTGGCGAATAGTAACTGTGCGCGTAGCGCTCACCGCCGTCGCAGAGGATGGCGACGATGGAGCCTTCCCGGCCCTCGGCCTGCATCGCCCGCGCCGCGCACAGGACGCCGACGAAATTGGTGCCGGTGGAGCCACCGACGCGGCGGCCCAGGGCAGTGCCGACGTGGCGCATCGCCGCCAGCGACAGCGCATCGGGAACCTTGATCATGGCGTCGATGCAGCCGGGCACGAAGCTCGGCTCCACCCGTGGCCGGCCAATGCCCTCGACCCGCGAGCCGTGGGCGATGCGCAGGCCGGGATCGGCGCTGCCGGCCAGGGTGGCGACGTAATGCGCGTGGAACACCGAGATTTCCGGATCGGCACACAGCACCCGGGTCGGATGGCGGCGATAGCGCACGTAGCGCCCCAGGGTGGCGGCGGTGCCGCCGGTGCCGGGGCTGCAGACGATCCATTCCGGCACCGGATGACGCTCCTGCGTCATCTGCTTGAACAGCGACTCGGCGATGTTGTTGTTGGCGCGCCAGTCGGTGGCGCGCTCGGCATAGGTGAACTGGTCCATGAAATGGCCGCCGGTTTCGCGAGCCAATCGTTCGGATTCCTCGTTGAGCTGGCAGGCACCCTCGACCAGGTGGCAGCGACCGCCCTGGAACTCGATGGCGGCGATCTTCTCCGGCGAGGTGCCGGCCGGCATCACGGCGATGAACGACAGGCCCAGCAGGCGGGCGAAATAGGCCTCCGACACCGCCGTGGAGCCGCTCGACGCCTCGATCACCGGCCGCCCCTCGCGCAGCCAGCCGTTGGACAGCGCATACAGGAACAGCGAGCGCGCCAGGCGGTGCTTGAGGCTGCCGGTGGGATGGCTGGACTCGTCCTTGAAGTAGACATCGATGCCGGAATGGCCGGGCAACGGCATCGGGATCAGGTGGGTGTCCGCAGAGCGGTTGAAATCCGCCTCGATGCGGGCGATGGCCGCTGCTTCCCAAGCCCGTTGCCGGCTGGCCCCCGTCGTTGCCTGCATGTCAGCCTTCCTCCTCCGTCAGTCGGCGCATGTATTCGTCCACGTTCACCTCCACCTCGCGTGGGCGGCGGTTGAGCAGGTCCTGGATGCGCTCGTTGGCGCTGGCACGGACCTCGGCCACGGCACCGGTCAGCAGCACCCGGCCGCCGTCGAGCACGGTGATGGTATCGGCGATCTTGAACGCCGACTCCAGTTCGTGGGTGACCACGACGATGCTCATCCGCATCGCATCGCGCAATTGCAGGATCAGTTCGTCCAGTTCCGCCGAGACCACCGGATCGAGGCCGGCCGAAGGCTCGTCGAAGAACAGCAGCTTGGGGTCCATCACGATGGCCCGCGCCAGCGCCGCGCGCTTGACCATGCCGCCGGAAAGCTGGCTCGGCATCAGATCCTGGAAGCCGCCGAGATTGACCACCTCGAGCTTCAGTCGGCTCATAATGCGGATGGTGTTCTCGTCGAGGTTGGTGTGCTCGCGCAGCGGCAGGGCGACGTTGTCGCCGACCGTCATCGAAGTGAACAGCGCCCCGCCCTGGAAGCTGACGCCCAACTGCCGGCGCAGCGCCATGCGCTGGCGATAGCCGCTGCGCCAGACATCGACGCCCAGCAACCGCACCGTCCCCGCCGCCGGCCGCTGCAAACCCAGCAGATGCCGCAACAACGTGCTCTTGCCGGACCCGGAACCACCCATGATGACCCGGATTTCCCCCGGCATCACGCGGAAATCCACCCCATGCAGAATGCGCCGCCGCCCGTAATAGGCATCCAGACCGTGGACGTCGATGACGGGCGCGACCTCGGTCGCGCCGGGAATCGGGAATGGGGAATCGGGAATCGTCAAGCCGGCATCCCCTTGCGGCAGCGCTGCATTGACCATTCCCGATTCCCCATTCCCGATTCCCGTTCTCACCGATTCAGGAAAAACGAGAACAGCATGTCGGCCACGACCAGGGCGCTGATCGACAGCACCACGGCGCGGGTGGTGGCGCGGCCGACGCCTTCGGCACCGCCGGTGACGGAGAAGCCGGTGCTGGTGCCGATCAGGGTGATCAGCACGGCAAACACCACCGATTTCGACAATCCCTCCCACAGGTCGCGCGGTTCCAGCACTTCCAGGGTCTGGATCAGGTAGGCGTCGAGGCTCATCTGCAGCGGCGCGGCGGAGTACAGGCCGGCACCGATCAGGGCGGAGACGTCGGCCAGCACGGTCAGCGTCGGCATCATCACCAGCATGGCGATCAGCGCCGGGGCGACCAGGTAGCGCACCGGCTCGATGCCGATCACCGCCAGTGCATCGACCTCCTGCGACACCACCATCGAGCCCAGCCGCGCGGCGTAGGCCGAGCCGGTCCGTCCCGCCACCACGATGCCGGTGATCAGCGCGCCGAACTCGCGGGTGATCGACTTGCCCGCCGCCACCACCACCTGCGCCTCGGCACCGAATTCGCGCAGCGCGGCGATGAACTGGATGCCCAGCATCACGCCGATGGTCAGCGACAGCAGGCAGACGATGGGAATGGCGTCGACACCGACCTGGCGCATCTGCTCGGCGATCATGCGCAGGCGCACCGGCTGCCCGCGACGCCAGCCGAACAGCGTCAACTGCACGCTTTCGACCAGCAGCATGGCGGCATAGCCGACCGCGCCGACCGCCTGCACGGTGCGTCGTCCGAGTCGCTCCAGCGGTTGCAGCAGGAGTTCCATCAGCCGCTCAGGCGAGTTGCTCGCGCAGGGTGAACACGCGGTCCAGCCGCGCCAGCCGCAGCACTGCCTTCACCGCGTCGGAAGCCTCCAGCAGCACGAACACCTGGCCGCGCCCGCGCGCCTGCTGGAAGCCCTCGACCAGGGCGGCGATGCCGGAGGAGTCGATGTAGCTGACCGCCGCCAGATGCACGGCGACCTTGTCCGAGCGCTTGAGCGCATCGAGCACGGCGGCGCGCACCTGCTGCGACCAGGACATGTCCACCTCGCCGGCCAGCCGGACCACGCGGTATTCGCCATCCACATCGGTATTGCATGTCTTCATCGGAAACCCCGTTGCCTGTCGTCGTCGATGCCCGCCGCGCCGCCCTCAGATCACCACCGGGCGCAACTGCTTGTGCATGCGCAGCCGGTTGCCGCCGCCGGGCTCGGGCAACAACTGCCAGGCGTCCATGGTGGCGTCGATGATGTTGACGCCCAGTCCGCCGGGCCGGCACTCGTCCAGATCGCGCGGGCGCAGCCGGTCCGGGTCGGCGCTGGGCGCGCGGTCGATCAGGTCGAAGCGCAGGGCCGGACCATCCTGCCAGACTTCGAGCCGGATCGGCCGCTCGCAGGGCCCGCCATAGGCGTGGCGGATGACGTTGCTGGCCGCCTCGTCGATCGCCAGCACCAGCGCCTGGCGCAGTTCCGTGCCGACGCCGGCAGCGGACAGCGCCTCGCCGAGGCCGTGGCGCATGGTCGCCAGCTCGCCGGGTTGGGCGGGAAAATCGTGCGCGAACACGCACTGCTCGCCGGCCGGGCGGCCTTCGATGCCGAGCACGGTGATGTCGTCGGTGACGCGCAGGGTGCGCAGCTCGCGGAACAGATGGCGCAGACGCGCCTCCAGCGGCAGTTCGGCATGCTCGGTGAGCAGCGCCTCGACGCCGTCGATGTCCAGCGTGTGGCCGCTGCTGTCGCGGACATCGGTGACGCCGTCGGAAAACAGGTACAGCGCGGCATCGACCAGATCGCAACGCTGCTCGGGAAAGTGCATGCCGGCGAGGATGCCCAGCGGCGGCCCTTCCGCCGGCAGGCGCTGCACAGCGCCGTCGGTGGCGATGCGCAGCAGCGGCGGGAAGCCGGCGCTGGCCCAGGTCGCCTCGCGCCGTGCCGGGTCGTAATAGCCGGCCACGGCGCAGACGAACATGCCCGGCGGGATCGCCTCGCGCAGTTCGTCGTTGGCGCGCGCCAGCCAGTTTCCGGGCGGCAGCCCTTCCTTGCCGGCCCAGCGCAGCAGGCTGGCGCAGCGCACCATCAGGAAGGCGGCATCCAGACCCTTGCCGGCGACATCGCCCAGGGTGAAGGCAATGCGGCCGTCGGGCAGGTCGAAAAAATCGTAGAAATCGCCGGAGATCTCCTGCGCCGGCAGGTTCAGCGCGCGCACCGGGTAGGCTCCGCGTCGGCGACGCGGCAGCAGCGAGCGCTGCAGCCGGCGCGCCATCGACAGCTCGCGCTGGATGCGGTTCTTCTCCACCAGTTCGCCGGCCATGCGGGCGATGTTCAGCGCCAGCGCGGTGGGCGCGGCGAGCAGGCGCAGGGTGTTGCGGTCGGCATCGTCGAACAGGCCGCCGTCGCGCTTGTTGATGATCTCGATGGCGCCGATCACGCCCTGCGCGGTGGTCAGCGGCGTACACAGCACGCTGCGGGTGACAAAGCCGGTACTGGCGTCGACGCGGGCGCTGAAATCCGGATCGTTGCGCGCATCGCGCACCAGTTGGCAGGCGCGTCGCGCCACGGTGCGGCCGACGATGCCGGCACCGGCGGGGATTTCCAGCCCATGGATGTCGACCGGGCCGACGCAGGCCCGGCATTGCAGGGTCGAGCCGTCCGCGCTGAGCATGAACACGGCCGCCGCCTCGGCGCGCATGTGCTCGGTGATGAAGGCGACCGACTCGCGCAGGGTCTGCTCCAGGTCCACCGACACGGCGAGTTGCTGGCTGACCTCCGCCAGGACCGGCAGGAAGTCCGACGAAATGCCGCCGCCCGGCGCGCTGGCTGCGGCGGTCGAGCTCATGTCGGCGGTACGCCCCGCGCCTTGCGTCGGCGCAGCCGGCCCCAGGCCCACGTCAGCGGGCCGGACAGCATGTACAGCGCGGTGATGGCGAACAGCACGCGCGGCGGATCGATCGCCAGGGCAACGAAGATGCCCACCGCCAGCAGGATGGCGACGAAGGGCACGCGCTCGCCCAGCGGCAGGCTCTTGAAACTGGTGTAGCGGACCCGGCTGACCATCAACAGTCCGGCGATCACGGTCAGCGCCAGGGCAAGGAAGGCGACATCGCCACCGCCGCGGCCGAACACGGTGACGGTCCAGATGAAGGACATCATCAGCCCCGCCGCCGCCGGGCTGGCCAGGCCGATGAACCAGCGCTTGTCGACCACGCCGACCTGGGTGTTGAAGCGCGCCAGGCGCAGCGCCGCGCAGGCGGCGTAGAGGAAGGCCACCGACCAGCCGACCTTGCCCCATACCGGCCCGACCAGCTTCAGCGTCGACAGCGACCAGTGGTACATCACCAGCGCCGGGGCCATGCCGAAGCTGACCAGGTCGGCCAGCGAGTCGTACTGGGTGCCGAAATCGCTCTGCGTGCCGGTCATCCGGGCGATGCGGCCGTCGAGGCCGTCGAGCAGGCCGGCGACGAACACCGCGATGCAGGCATCGACGTAATTGCCCGAGGTCGCCGCGATGATCGCGTAGAAGCCCGCGAACAACCCGCCGGTGGTGAACAGGTTGGGCAACAGGTAGATGCCGCGCGCGCGGCGGGATGAGGGAGCGTCGCTGCCGGTCATGAATGTTTCCGCAAGTGGACGCGCAGTGTAACGCAGGCCCATCTTGCCAGCCCCGGGCGACAGTGATTTAGTGGCGGGGTTCAATCAGGAGATTCGCCATGCGCATCCGCCTCGCCCTGCTCCCTGTCGCCGCCCTGCTGCTGTCGCTTGCCCTGCCCGCCTCGGCGCAGGAACTGTATCGGTGGAAGGATGACAAGGGCGTCGTCCATTTTTCGGACAAGAAGCCCGAGGGCGTCACCGCCGAGAAGCGCGAATACAAGGCGCAGGATTTGCCCAGTTCGCGTCTGCCCGGCTCGCAGAACGTGCCGGCCGAAGGGAGTGAGGGCCAGTCCGACGCCGCCGCGCCCGATCCGGCCGAAGCGGCCGCCGCCTGCGCCCGCGCCGAGGAAAACCTGCGCGTGCTGCGGGTCAGCCCGCAGGTCAGCATGGACCTCGACGGCGATGGCGAACCGGAGCTGATCGACGAAGACACCCGGCAGGCGATGATCGCCCGCTACGAAGCCAGTCGCGACCGCCTTTGCGCCGACGTGGCGGCCGTCGACGGCGCGGAGTGAACCGCTTCCTGGTCGGCTTCTGCCTCGCCCTGCTGGCGCTGGCCGTGGCCGCGGCCTGGGTCTGGCATCGGCAGCCGGAATGGCTGCCGGACGGCCTGCGGCAACAGAATCCCAACTCGGTGCGCTACGCGCCGGCCGTTTACCGCTGGAAGGATGCCCAGGGCCACACCCAGGTCAGCGACACGCCGCCGAAGGATCGTCCCTACGAAACCGTGCGCATCGACCCCGACACCAATGTCGTCCCGCACGTCGGCCCGAGCGAGCGCGATGCCCGCCGGCGCGAGTGAGGCGCTTACAATAGCCGGCTGACCCGCCCGGAAGCCGCCCCATGCGCCTGTCGCAATTCCATCTCGCCACCACCCGTGAAACCCCCGCCGACGCCGAGATCGTCAGCCACCAGTTGATGCTGCGCTGCGGCATGATCCGCAAGCTGGCGGCCGGCATCTACACCTGGTCGCCGCTGGGTCTGCGTGTGCTGCGCCGGGTGGAAGCCGTGGTGCGTGAGGAAATGAACCGCGCCGGGGCCATCGAAATGCAGATGCCGTCGATCCAGCCGCGCGAGCTGTGGGAGGAAACCGGGCGCTGGGAGAAGTTCGGCGGCCAGTTGCTGAAAATCAAGGACCGCAAGCAGGCCGAATACTGCTACGGCCCCACGCACGAGGAAGTGGTCACCGACTTCGCCCGCAACGAGCTGCACTCCTACAAGCAGTTGCCGATCAATTTCTACCAGATCCAGACCAAGTTCCGCGACGAAATCCGCCCACGCTTCGGGGTGATGCGGGCGCGCGAATTCCTGATGAAGGATGCCTATTCCTTCCACCTGACGGCGGAATGCCTGGAGCGCGAATACCGCAACATGCACGCCGCCTATTCGCGCATCTTCAGCCGGCTGGGACTGCGTTTCCGCGCCGTGAAGGCGGATTCCGGCGCCATCGGCGGCGACGCCTCGCAGGAATTCCACGTGCTGGCCGATTCCGGCGAGGACGCCATCGCCTTTTCCGACGCCTCCGATTACGCCGCCAACCTGGAGGCCGCCGAAGCGCCGTTCCCGGCGCAGCCGCGACCGGCTGCGGCCGAGGCGCTGCGCGACATCGAAACGCCGACGCAGAGAACCTGCGAGGAAGTCGCCGCCCTGATGGGAATCGCGCTGCAACGCACGGCCAAGTCGATCGCCCTGATCGGTGCCGACGGCTTCACCCTGGCCCTGGTCCGGGGCGACCACAGCGCCAACGAGGTGAAACTGGCCAAGGCATCGGGCCTTGCCGATTTCCGTCTCGCCAGCGAGGCGGAAATCCTAGAACACCTGGGCAGCGAACCCGGCTTTCTCGGCCCGCTCAACCCGCGCAAGCCGATCACCGTGATCGCCGACCGCACGGTCGCCGCGATGGCGGATTTCGTCGTCGGCGCGAACCGCCCCGGCTACCACGTGGCCGGCGTCAACTGGGGCCGCGACCTGCCCGAGCCGCTGGTCGCCGACCTGCGCAACGTGGTCGCCGGCGATCCCTCGCCCGATGGCCACGGCACACTCGGCATCACCCGCGGCATCGAGGTCGGCCATGTGTTCCAGCTCGGCCAGACATACGCCGAAGCGCTGCAGGCCAGCGTCAGCGACGAGGCCGGCAAGCCGCAGGTGATGCACATGGGCTGCTACGGCATCGGCGTCTCGCGCATCGTCGCCGCCGCCATCGAGCAGAACCACGACGCCGCCGGCATCCGCTGGCCGGAGCCGATGGCACCGTGGCGGGTGGCGGTCTGCGTGATCAACCCCAAGCACAGCCCGGCCGTCGCCGAGGCCGCCGAAGCGCTGTATCGCGAACTGCTCGATGCCGGCGTCGACGCCTGCCTGGATGATCGCGGCCTGCGCCCGGGGGCGATGTTCGCCGACATCGAGCTGATCGGCATCCCGCACCGCGTGGTGGTGTCCGAACGCGGGCTGGCCGCCGCTGCCTTCGAATACCGGGCGCGCGACGCCGAGGCGGCGGAAACGCTGGATCGTGCCGCGCTGCGCGCGCGGCTGGGCCTCGACTGAGGGCCGCCGTCAGCGGCCGATCAGGCGCCGCGACAGCAGGCGCAGCCGGCCGACCAGGCCGCCGGGGCGCAACGCGGGGTCGAGGGATTCCAGCACCTTGGCCTCGTCGCTGGCGAGCTGTCGCGCCAGCCGAGTCTCCCATTCGCGCTTGACCTGCTCACGCTGGATGCGGCTCTGCAACTGGCGGCGCACGTCCTCGGCCACCGCCTCCTGGGCGAAGCTGGTTTCCTCGCGGGCGATGAACCGGCCCAGTGCGTCGAACAATCGGGTATCGAGCTGCTCGGCCTTGAAGCTGCGCGAGCTCTGGCCGAAGCCTTCGAGGTTGCTGAAGGTCATCCGCACCATGCCGCTTTCCTGGTCGCCCTGCACGGTCAGTCCGAGCGGAATCCGGCCCTTGGCCCGCACCCGGGCGGAAATGATCTCGCCGTTGGCATTCTTGCGCACGTCGGTCATGCCGTTGAGCCGCATCTGCTGCAGGGCGCTGATCGCCCCGCGCAGGCGCGGCGTGGCCTCGCCCTCGATCAGCGGGCATTCCTCGCCGGCGACGGTGGCGGCGTAGCCCAGCGCGATCTCGTAGCTGGTCTTGCTCGGTGCTTCCGCGTTCAGCGTATAGGCCGGTTCGACATGGGCGACGATTTCGCCGTAGCCGGGCAGCTGATAGGTCACCCGGGCGCGCTTTTGCAGATAGCCCAGTTGCTCGGTCAGCCGGCGCAGGTAGGCCTCCAGCTCGCGCAGCGCCGGTTGCGTGCGCTCGCGCCAGGCGGTTTCGCGCGACTCGGCATCGGCCTGGCGCTGCGCTTCCTGTTCGCGCCGACGCCCGGCTTCCTTTTCCAGTTCTTCGAGCAGACTCATGTCGGTACCGACGGCCCCCGGGAACCGGAGAAAATACGTCGCCGTGAACGCCGCGGCAAGGGGTGGCATGGAACGCGTCGGCGCGCAAGGGCCGTTCGACATGTCGTGGATAATGCATCATCGGCGCAGGCGATGGTTATTCACATCGGCGGAAAACCCTGCAATAATTCAGACATCCGGGATAAACCGGACAGCCGAAACCACGGAGAACACGATGAGCATCGACTTTAGCCAATACACCCCCGCCCAGCTCGACGAAATCATCCAGGCCGCCAATGACCAGAAGCGCCGCAAGCACCGCGAAATGATCAGCGATGTGCGCCGCAAGGTGATCGCCTTCGCCAAGGCCGAGGGCTACTCGATCGAGGAGCTGTTCGGCGGTGCCAAGGCCGGCACCGGCCGCAAGGTCGAGCCGAAATACCGCAACACCTCCAATGAGGCCGAAACCTGGTCCGGTCGCGGCAAGCGTCCGCGCTGGCTCGAAGCCCAGTTGAAGGCCGGCAAGACGCTGGAAGACTTCAAGATCTGATGCGTCCACGGGTCGGGACGCGCGCTGCGCGTGTCCCGCGCCCGGAAACCCCCGTTCCGGCCCCGCGCCGATCAGAGATTGTGCCGGGCCGGCACCAGCAGGTTTCCGAACAGCAGGCCGGCGACCAGCGATACCAATATCGCGAATAGCGTGAATCCGGTATCCAGACTGAGCGCCACATCACGTTCCAGCACAAAGTTCAGGCCGCGGAAACCGACGCTGCCCGGCACCAGCAGAATGATACCGGGAACCCGGACCACGGCACCCGGTCGGCGAAAGCAGCGCGCATACAAATTGGCCGCCGCACCGATCACCAGACCGGCCACGAATACCCCGGCCTCGCCGCCCAGTGCGGCTCCGGTGTGGCGGGTACACAGAAAGCCGAGCCAGGCCGCCGCCATCACCACCGGATAATCGCGCCGATCGGCACGGAACAGCACCGCGAAAGCATAGGAACCGACCAGCAGGGCGACCCAGTCCAGCCAGGCCGGCTGGACGATGACGACCGATTCCGGAACCGTCCAGCCCAGCGCCTGCGCCAATTGCGTGCCGGCCACCGCGCCGAAGGTCAGTTTCAGCAGCACCGCCATCGCCCCGGCGAAGCGCGCACTGCCGGACACCAGATGCTGGCTGGACAGTTCCGACACCGCGTTGGTCAGCATCAGGCCGGGCAGCAGGACGATCACCGACGATACCACCACCGCCTGCACCGGCAGCGGCGTGACATGGTGGGCGATCAGATAGACCAGCACGGTGGCGAACAGGGCGGACAGCGCGTCCAGCGCCTCGGCCAGTCGCGGCCGGCCGCTGCCGAGGATCGACAGCGCACCGATCAGCCAGCCGATGCAGGCGGCGCTGGCGATGCCCGACCAGCCGGTACGGAACAGCGCGGCGACGCTGGCCGAGGTCAGACCGAAGCTGAAGATGGTCAGGGCGGCACCGCGTCGGCTCGGCAACCGTTTCAGCGCTTCCAGCGCCCGTGCACCGGCGTTCAGACCCATTTCCCCGCGCATCACCTGTTCGGCGATGGCGTCGGCCTGGCACAGCTTGCGCAGGTCGATCTCGCCCGGCTCCAGACGGATCACCCGCGTGGTTTCGCCGGCGGCCGGGTCGTCCGGGTCGCCAAACGACAGGATCAGGCCGGTCGGGTTGGACCACGGATTGCAGACCAGCCGCAGCCGCGCCGCAATGGCGCAGATCGCGCCTTCCAGGCGCTGCGCGGTGGTGCCGACGGCGTGCAGGCTCCTGGCCAATTGGGTGACGAAATCGATGCGGTCGGAAAAACTGGCGTCGGTCATGGGATGGCGCGGGCGGCGTCGGCGGGGCGGCAGCTTGCATCAAAACCCGGCGTCGGTCATGCGCCTGCGCCGGCGTCATTCATGCGCCGGCCGGGCGACAGGCCCGAAGCCGTGCCGACGCAGCGCCTATAATCGGCCAATCGACCCCCGCCACGAGTCGGAATAAGGCATGAGCGAACGCGAATACATGGAATACGATGTCGTCACCGTCGGTGCCGGGCCGGCCGGTCTCGCCTTCGCGATCCGACTCAAGCAGCTCAAACCCGAGCTGTCGGTCTGCGTGATCGAAAAATCCAGCACAATCGGCGCGCACATCCTGTCCGGCGCGGTGATCGAGCCGCAGCCGCTGGATGAACTGCTGCCGGGCTGGCGCGAGAATCCGCCGCCGATCTGCGTGCCGGCCGGCGAGGACGAGTTCTGGCTGCTGAGCAGGACCGGCGGCCGCAAACTGCCGTTCGTGCCGCCGGGCATGCGCAACCACGGCAACTTCATCGTCTCGCTGGGGGCGATGTGCGCCTGGCTGGCACCGCAGGCCGAGGCGCTGGGCGTGGAAATCTATCCCGGCTTCGCCGCCGCGCAGGTCCATTACAACGAGGACGGCTCGGTCGGCGGCGTCTGCATCGGCGACATGGGCGTCGCCAAGGACGGCTCGCACAAGCCGACCTATGCCGAGGGCATCGACATCCGCGCCCGCCTCACCGTGCTCGCCGAGGGTGCCCGCGGCAGCCTGACCAAGCAACTGGTGAAACGCTTCGAACTGGACCGCGACAGCGATCCGCAGGGCTATTCCATCGGCATCAAGGAACTCTGGCAGTTGCCCGAGGGCCGCGTCACGCCGGGCAAGATCGTGCACAGCTTCGGCTGGCCGGCCGATTCGCGCACCTACGGCGGCAGTTTCCTCTATCACCTGGACGACAACCGCGTCGCGCTCGGCTATGTCTCCGGCCTGGATTATTCCGATCCGCATTACCGGCCGTGGGAGGCCTTCCAGCAGTGGAAGCACCATCCGCTGATCAAGCCGCTGCTGGAAGGCGGCAGCATCGTTTCCGCCGGCGCGCGGGCCATCGTCACCGGCGGCTACCAGTCGCTGCCCAGGGTCGAGATGCCCGGCGCGATGCTGATCGGCGACGGTGCCGGCCTGCTCAACGTGCCCAAGGTCAAGGGCACCCATCAGGCGATCCGCAGCGGCATGCTGGCCGCCGAGCACGTCGTCGCCGTCGGCGACAGCCAGGGCTGGGACGCCCGCCTGCGCGGCTCGGTGGTGATGAAGGAACTGAAATCCGTCCGCAACATCAAGCCCGGCTTCAAGAAAGGCCTGTGGATGGGCATGCTCAACGCCGGCTGGGAAACCGTCACCGGCGGTCGCTCGCCGTGGACGCTGAAGAACCACGCCGACTGGTGCAGCCTGCACAAGCTCGGCGAGCACGAACAGCCCAAGCGCGATTACGTCGAGCGCAGCCTCGCCCCGCGCGACCGCCTGGCCGGCGTCTACTTCGCCGCCACCGAGCACGACGAGGACCAGCCGGTGCATCTGAAGGTGGCCGACACCAGCATCTGCGTGACCCGCTGCGTGGAGGAATACGGCAACCCCTGCACCCGCTTCTGCCCGGTCGGCGTCTACGAGATCGTCGAGGAAGAAGCCGGCAAGCGCCTGCAGATCAACGCCGCCAACTGCGTCCACTGCAAGACCTGCGACATCAAGGATCCCTACGAGATCATCACCTGGGTGACACCGGAAGGCGGTGCCGGGCCGAATTACCAGAACCTGTAGCGGGCGTCCGAGCGGCTACACTGGCGGCCATGAACACAGCCGTTTCCACGCCCATCGACCAACTCGCGCCCACCTTGCAGGCGCTGCGCGCTGCGCAGGCGACGCAAGTGCCCGACTTTGCCCAGCGCCGCGACGACCTGCGCCGGCTGCGCGCCGCCTTCAAGGCCGGTCTGCCGGCGATGTGCGCGGCGATGAATGCCGATTTCGGCAATCGTTCGCGGCACGAGACGCTGCTTGCGGACGGCATGACGGTGCTGCGCGAAATCGACGATCTGCTGCGCCATCTGCGCCGCTGGATGCGTCCGCGCCGCGCGCCGCTGGACTGGCTGTTCCTGCCCGGCCGCTCCCAGATCCGCATCCAGCCGCTTGGCGTGGTCGGCGTGATCTCGCCGTGGAACTACCCGGTCAATCTCGCCCTGTTGCCGCTGGCCACCGCCATCGCCGCCGGCAACCATGTCTACCTGAAGCCCTCCGAGCACACCGCGCACACCTCGCAATGGCTGCGCGAGTTGCTGGCCGGGGTGTTCCCGCCCGAGCGCGTTGCCGTGGCGCTGGGTGGCGCGGACGTGGCCGGCGCTTTCGCCGCGCTGCCTTTCGATCATCTGTTCTTCACCGGCTCTACCGCCGTCGGCCGCAAGGTGATGGCCGCCGCCGCGCCAAATCTGACCCCGGTGACGCTGGAACTGGGCGGCAAGTCGCCGTGCATCGTCGCCGACGGTTATCCGCCGGACGTGGCCGCCGCCCGCATCGCCACCGGCAAATGGCTCAATGCCGGACAGACCTGCATCGCGCCGGATTATCTGCTGGTGAGCGCGGCGCAGCGTGATGCACTGGTCGCCGCGCTGCGCAAGGAAATCGCCGTGCGCTATCCGCGCATCGAGGGCAATGCCGACTACACCTGCATCATCAACGACGACCAGTACCGGCGCCTGCGCGGCCTGCTCGACGAGGCGCGCGAACTCGGTGCCGGCGTGGTCGAACTGGCCGAGGTCGACGCCGTGCGCGGCGAAGCCGAACGGCGCATCGCGCCGACCCTGGTGCTGGATCCGCCCGAACACAGCCGGCTGATGCGCGAGGAAATCTTCGGCCCGATCCTGCCCATCGTGAGCGTGCCCGATGTCGACGCCGCCATCGCCTACATCAATGCGCGCGAGCGGCCGCTGGCGCTGTACCACTTCGACCACGACCGCCAGCGCACCGAGCGCGTGTTGCAGGGCACCCACGCCGGCGGCGTCACCATCAACGACACCGTGCTGCACATCGCCCAGGCCGGCCTGCCGTTCGGCGGCATCGGCCCCTCCGGCATGGGCCACTACCACGGCCAATTCGGCTTCCTCGCCTTCAGCAAGCAGAAGCCGGTATTCCGCCAGTCGCGACTGAGCGCGATGGCGCTGTTCAAGCCGCCCTACGGCAAGCTGGCCGATACGCTGATCCGCTTCCTGACGCGTTGATCCCTGCGTCGGCGGCGGTCGTTCGGAGCGTGTGCCGATCCGCAACGGCGGGGGGCTGCGATGCGGCGCTCAGCGATCCAGCACCGGCGGCAGCGGACAATGCAGGCAGGCACAGATGGTGCGCAGCAGCTCCGCCTCGGCGACGTTGATGCGGCCATCGTGGCTGCAGGTCAACACCAGCCCTTCGACCAGCAGTTCCTTGCCCATCGGCTCCAGTCCATCGAGCGCCGACAGCGCGCCGTCCATCGCCGCCACCCAGTCGGCCGGCGGCCGGTAGCGCAGGGCGATGCCGGGCAGCACGCGGGAAACGCCGCTGGCGTGGGCCTGGGCGGCTTGCAGCGGGTCGGCGTGGCCGTGCCGGGCCAGTACCGAGAACAGGTCGCCGACGGCCTGCGCACAGGCGGCCAGCTTGCGCCGCCCGGTGGGCGCGTAGCGCGACGGGTCCAGTGCTTCGATCACCTGCCGGCGCAGCATCCGCGCCAGGCAGTATTCGAACAGGCCGATCCGGCCATCGAGGTGGATCAGCGCGTCGCTGCAGTCGATGAATACCTTCAACTGCGGTCGCGGACGACGGCGCAACGCGGGGAAGGCCAGTGCCGCCAACGGCAGGCGCAGCGCCGGATGCAGGGCGTCGGCGGCGGATAGCATGGCGTGCACGCGGGTCAGCGTTTCCGCGCCCATGCTGTCGCCGACCAGGTCGAGTTGACGGCTGCGCAGGCCGGCGTCGGCGTCCAGCAGCAGGGCCAGCACCAGCGCCATCGAGCCATCGTGCGAGCGCGCCGCCGCCATCAACAGGGCCGGCATCGCGCCGTGCAGTTCACCGGCGTGGCGGTAATCGTCGCTGGCCGGCGCGGCGACCTGCCTGACCACGGCGGCCGGCGACACGCCGACCTCGTCGCCGACGCGCGGCAGCACCGCGCCACCCTCGCCGCCATCGAGGCCGAGCACGCGGTCCTCGGCCAGGCCGTTGGGCGGCGTCTTGCGGTAATGCGTCTTCAGCGCAGCCAGCGCCTTGCCGTCGAAGGTCGGCTCCAGCGCCTGGATGCGCGCCAGCAGCGGCGGATGGGTCGCCATCAGGGCGGAATAGCCGACGCCGTCGCCGAACAGCATGTGGCTGACCTCCTCGGTATCCGCCGCCGCCAGCTTCGAGCCTTCGGACACCCCGGCGATCTTCTTCAGCGCCCCGGCCAGGCCTTCGGTCTGGCGGGTGAACTGCACCGCCGAGGCATCGGCCAGATATTCGCGCTGGCGCGACACGCCGGCCTTGATCAGGCGGCCGAAGAACAGGCCGATGTAGCCCAGCACCAGCAGTGCCAGCGCGGCGACCATGATGCCGGCACCGTCGCGGGAGTTGCCGCGACTGTGCTGCAGCACCTTGCGCCCGGCCACCGCCAGCACCAGGATGCCGAACAGCACGCCCATCAGGCGGATGTTGAGGCGCATGTCGCCATTGAGCACGTGGCTGAATTCGTGCGCGATCACGCCTTGCAGCTCGGCGCGGTTGAGGCGGTCGAGCGCACCACGGGTGACCGCGATGGCGGCGTCGTTGGCGGAATAGCCGGCGGCAAAGGCATTGATGCCGGCCTCGCGCTCGAGCACGAAGATTTCCGGCACCGGCACGCCGGAGGCGATGGCGATCTCCTCGACCACGTTGCGCAGCCGGCGCAGCGCCGGATCGACGGTGTCCTGCGCCACCGCGACCCCGCCCAGCTCGCGCGCGACCACGCCGCCGCCGGCGCGCAGGCCGGCGATGCGCACCAGCGAGGCGAGGCCGATCACTGCGCCGGTCACCACCGCAACACCCGCGAACACGCCGCCGTGGCTGCGTGCGAAGCCCATCAGGCCACCCGACTCGGCGATCGTCGTCGGCGAGGCCACGCCCAGCGCCAGCAACAGGCTGGCGCTGACCGCAACGATGATGCAGGCGACAGCCAGCGTGAACAGGATCACCAGACGGCGACTGCCGCGCCGCGCCACCTCCTGTCGCTCGAAGAAGTTCATCGTCGCGCGCTCCCCGCCGCCCGGCCCATCGCGGGCCGCAGCGCCGTGATCAGAACTGCACCTTTGGTGCCTCGCGCTTGTGCGCCTCGTCCATGCCGATCTCCAGCAACGCGGCCGGCAGGAAGTTGAACATGCCGGCGATGATGCTGTTGGGGAACATCTCGCGACGGTTGTTGTAGCCCATCACCTGGTCGTTGTAGGCCTGGCGGGCGAAGGCGACCTTGTTCTCGGTGGTGGTCAACTCCTCGCTGAGCTGCATCATGGTCTGGTTGGCCTTCAGGTCCGGATAGCCCTCGGACAGGGCGAACAACCGGCCCAACGTCTGCGACAGCGCGTTCTCCGCACCGGCCAGCTTCTGCATCGATGCGGCGTCGCCGGGGTTGGCCGCGGCCGCCTTCTGCGCATCCACCGCGCCGCTGCGCGCGGCGATCACCGCCTCCAGCGTTTCGCGTTCGTGCGCCATGTATTTCTTCGCGATCTCGACCAGGTTGGGCACCAGGTCGTGACGCCGGTTGAGTTGCACGTCGATCTGCGCAAAGGCGTTCTTGTAGGCGTTGCGGCCGGAAACCAGACCGTTGTAGATGCCGATGATCCAGAACACCAGCACCGCCACGATGGCGAGGAAAATCAGGAAACTGAGCATCGGTATCTCTCCTGTGGAAGGCGGACGGAGCCGGGCGCGTTACCGAGCGGGTCACTCGGCGGTGCGCGCCAGGCCCTAGAATGACGCCACCCCAAGCATACTGAAAGGTCCGCGCCACTGTGAGCACGGGACGTCGACTCGCCCTCGTTGTGACATTGGCCCTGCTGTGCGCCGCGTTTCCGCCGGCGGCGACGGTGGGCAGCGTGCAGGCCGCCGCGCGACCGGCCGAGGCGCGCCAGGCACAGGCGGCGGCACGCCAGGTCGAGGCGCTGGCGCAGCGCGTGGTCGACGAGGCCAAGGTGGTCGGCCTCGCCATCGCCATCGTCCACGACGGCGAAGTGATCAGCGAGGCCGGCTACGGCACCACCACGGCCGGCGGCAAGGAAGAGGTCGACGCCGACACCGTGTTCCGCATCGCCTCGCTGTCGAAGACCTTCGCCGGCACGCTGGCGGCGATGCTGGTGGAGGAAGGCGCGCTGCGCTGGGACAGCCGCATCGCCGACCAGTTGCCCGAGTTCAAGCTGCGCGACATCCATGCCGCGCAGCGCCTGACCGTGCTCGACATCCTCACCCATCGGGTCGGCCTGCCCTTCCACACCTACGACCGCGACCTGGAAGCCGACCAGCCCTATCCGCTGCTGGTCGCCAAGCTCGGCGATGCGCCGACCGCCTGCTCGCCGGGCGATTGCTACGGCTACCAGAACATCGCCTTCAGCCTGGTCGGGGACATGGTGTTCGCCGCCACCGGCAACTTCTACGCCTATCAGGTCGAGCGCCGGCTGTTCCATCCGCTGGGCATGTACAACGCCTCGTTCGGCCGCGACGCCCTGGAAGCCAGCGCCCGCTGGGCGCAGCCGCACGTCCGTCGGCGTGGCGGCTGGAACGCGGTGCGGCCGAAGGAAACCTATTACCGCATCCCGCCCGCCGCCGGCGTCAACGCCAGCGTCGGCGATCTCGCGCAATGGATGCTGGCGCAACTGGGCGAGCGGCCGGAGGTGGTCTCGCTCGATGTGCTGAAGGCGATCCAGGCCCCGCAGGTGGTCACGCCCGGAGAGATGCGCAGCGGCGGCTGGCGCAACGAGCGTGTGCGCGATGCGCATTACGGCATCGGCTGGCGCGTGTTCGACTATGCCGGCCAGCCACTGGTGTTCCATGCCGGCGCAGTGCAGGGCTATCGCGCCATGCTCGGCATGCTGCCCAAACAGGGCTTCGGCATCGTGGTGCTGTGGAACTGCGAGAGCGCCGCGCCCAGCGGTCTGATGGCGACCGCGCTGGATCGCATGCTGGGCCTGCCGGACCGCGACTGGACCGGCCTCAACGCCGCGCCGCGTTCACGCCGACGCTGAGCGCGCCGTCACGCGCGAATGGCAGTGAACGGGTTTCCTGTGCGATGCGCCTGTAGCAAAGACGCTCCCTTCCCGCCTGGGCTGCGCGGGAAGGGAGTACCACGGCAACCGGCCTAGAGCGCCGGGGCCGGAGCAGCCGGAGCAGGCGTCGCCGCTTTCTTCGCGGCCTTCCTGGCCGGCGCCTTCTTCGCAGCGGCCTTCTTCGCCGGAGCTTTCTTTGCGGCGGCTTTCTTCGGTGCAGCCTTCTTCACGGCGGACTTCTTCGCTGCCGCCTTCTTGGCAACGGTCTTCTTGGCAGCAGCCTTCTTCGGTGCCGCCTTCTTGGCAGCAACCTTCTTCGCGGCGGCCTTCTTCACGACAGCTTTCTTCGCTGTCGCCTTCTTGGCCACGGCCTTCTTCGGTGCCGCCTTCTTCGCAGCAACCTTCTTCACGGCGGCTTTCTTCGGTGCTGCCTTCTTGGCGGCGACTTTCTTCACGGCAGCCTTCTTGGCGGCCGGTTTCTTGGCGGCGGCCTTCTTGGCCGCGGGCTTCTTTGCAGCAACTTTCTTGGTGGCCATTGTCGGGTGAACTCCTCGTCGGATTGAACGGGAACAGCAGGTGCCCAGAGCACGGCGTCAACGACGCCGCATACGAAAACGCCCGTGCCGAAAAGCGGGCACGGGCGTCGTATCCATCGTCGGTCCGTTCGACCGACTTCCAGGTTGCGCAAAGTTCGAGGGAGGGAAGCTCACCGTCCGCTCCAGTCGACTGGATCGGCTCGCGCGAATGTGTTCGCGTGAAGTGCTGCGCTCGACTCCCGGATCACTCACCGCAACCTGCATAAGCAACAGTTCGGCGAAAACTAATCACGCGTCATCACAGTGTCAACACGATCAACGCGCAGCGCTGTCGAGCAGCGCGCCATCGATGCGTCGATGGCGCATGCAATGCATGGTCGGATGCGTGATGGCGACATGCCACCGAATCGTTGACGCCCTTCGCGTGATCCGCTGTAACCCGCATGGCACAAGGGTTTGCGTGTCATGTCGATGACATCCCGCAGGGCTTTGCCGCTGCATCCATCGTCATGGATGGGCGATGCAATGAATGATGAAGAAAAGATGCGCGATCAGGCGATCAATGACGGCGTCGATGCGCCGCGACGACAACGATTGCGCAAACCCGCAGCGACCGACAGGGCGACACGACGTCGCATCGACCGCGTGTGCGACGCCGATCGCGCGCGGGCGCAACCGGCGTCGACAGTCCGATCAGTCCGACTCGTCGTCGATGGAAGCGGCGTACTCGTCCGGCGACAGCAGCGCCTCGACGGCGGACAGATCATCGACGTCGAGGGCGAACAACCAGCCGTCGCCGAAGGCGTCTTCGTTGATCGTCTCCGGCTTGTCGGCGAGTCCTTCGTTGATCGCCGCCACGGTGCCGGACAGCGGCGCGTAGATGTCCGACGCCGCCTTCACCGATTCGACCACCGCCACGCCCTGGCCGGCGTCGACGTGATCGCCCACGGTCGGCAGTTCGACGTAGACCAGGTCGCCCAGTTGCGACTGCGCATGGTCGGAAATGCCGACGACGACGCGACCGCCGTCTTCGACGCGCACCCACTCGTGGGACTTGAGGAATTTCAGATCGCCGGGAATCTCGTTCATCGTCAGGAACTCCGCGCAAACGCGCCGTGGCAATGGAAGGAATGCAGCGGCGCGATTGTAGCCGAGCCGCAGCGAAGATCAGACGCCCGGCGCAGCCTGGCCGTCGCGCACGAAGGGCGGCTTGACCACGCGCACCGGGCAGTCGCGGCCACGGATGTCGACCACGATGTCGCCGGTCTCGCCGGCCGGCACGCGGGCCAGCGCGATCGACTTGCCGAGCGTCGGCGAGAAGCTGCCCGACAGCACCTCGCCGGCACCGCCGGCGCTGCGCACCGCCTGGCCGTGACGCAGCACGCCGCGCTCGTCGAGCACCAGGCCGATGATCTGCCGGGCGACACCGGCGGCCTGCTGCGCCAGCAGGGCGTCGCGACCGATGAAATCGCGCTCGCCGTCCAGCGTCACCGTCCAGCCGAGGTTGGACTCCAGCGGCGTGGTGCTCTCGTCCATGTCCTGGCCGTACAGCGGCAGACCGGCTTCCAGGCGCAGCGTGTCGCGCGCACCGAGGCCGGCCGGGCGCACGCCGGCATCCTGCAGGCGCTTCCACCAGGCCACGGCGGAGCCGGTCGGCAGGACGATCTCGAAGCCGTCCTCGCCGGTGTAGCCGGTGCGGGCGATGAACAACTCGCCGATGTCGACGGCGCTGAAACGTGCCAGCTTGCGCGCCGTCTCGCGCTCGGCGGGGTCGAGCAGTTCGATGCTGCGCTCGCGCGCGTTGGGGCCCTGCACGGCGATCAGGGCGAGGTCGCGGCGCTCGCTCACGCGCACGTCGAACGCCGCCGCCTGCGCGGTGATCCACGCCAGATCTTTGTCGCGGGTGGCAGCGTTGACCACCAGGCGGAAGAACTCGTCGCCGAGGAAGTAGATGATCAGATCATCGATGATGCCGCCGCGCTCGTTGAGCATGCAGGTGTACAGCGCCTTGCCGTGCTTCTTCAGCTTGCCGACATCGTTGGCGACCAGGCGGCGCAGGAAATCGCGCGCCCCTGCACCGTGCAGGTCGACCACGGTCATGTGGGAGACATCGAACATGCCGGCGTCGCGGCGCACCGCATGGTGCTCCTCGATCTGCGAGCCGTAGTGGATCGGCATGTCCCAGCCGCCGAAATCGACCATCCGCGCGCCGAGTTCGCGGTGCGTGGCGTTGAGGATCGTGGAGTGCGTCATGACCGGACCATCGCTGTGGGGGAAAGCGGCGATTATCGCCCAGAGCCGGCAGCGCCGGCGGGCAACGTGGTCGGGATCGGCCAAGGCGGCGGGTGCAGCGAGGGGTGGCCAGCCTCGGCGACGTGGTCCGGTTCCGTTGCAAACTCGCCCCAGGCCGCCACAACCGGGTTGAGCATGGTCCGGCCAGGGTGGCTGGCCGAACCGGGAATCGGACCAGGCCGCCGCCGAGGCCGGCCAGTTCGAATCATTGCCTGTTGCGAAGGACAGGCCGGACGCGCCTACCGTCACGTCCTCGCAACGCGCCGGCAAGAAGGCATCGTCTTCCTGCGGGTTTGCCATGCCTGCGCCCGGATCGGGTCTCGCGGAGCACGGCAGCGCGTCATCGTTTGCGCATGCTATTCATTCTCATTACCAACTGCAAACACTGACGCACCACGTGCTCACTCGGCCGGCTCGACGCGCAGCACCATGCCCTCCACCGCCACCACGCGCACCCGCGCGCCCTGCGGCAGATCGTCGCCCTCCACCGTCCACAGCGCGTCGCCGGCCTGCGCCTTGCCGCGACCGTTGCTGATCGGCGCTTGCAGGGTGAGCACGCGACCGAGCAACTGCTCGCCGCGACGGTTGAGCAGCGGCTGGTCGGAGTGCGTGTCCGGGTTGCGCCGCCGCCAGCGCCAGCCGATGGCCACGGCGACGACGGCGTAGAGGCCGAACAGGCTCCATTGCACCCAGGGCTCCGGCGCGGCGAGCAATACCGTCAATCCCATCGCCGCCGCAGCGAAACCCAGCCACAGCATCAACGCGCCGGGCAACATCGCCTCGGCGGCAAACAGCAGCAGGGCCAGGCCCAGCCAGAACCAGAACGTGTACATCCACTGCATGATGCGTCCTCGCGATTGTCCGCTGCTCTCGTCCCGGTCAGGACGCCGTGCCCGGTGCGCCGGACTGGTTGGTGCGGGTCAGTTCGACGATGCCGGCCAGCGAGCCGAGCACGCCGGTGGTCTCCATCGGCAGCAGCAGGGTCTTCTGGTTCGGCGAACCGGCGAACTCCTTCAGCGCCTCGACGTATTTCTGCGCGACGAAGTAATTGATCGCCTGCACGTCGCCCTTGGCGATCGCCTGGCTGACCATCATCGTCGCCTTGGCCTCGGCCTCGGCCAGCCGCTCGCGCGCCTCGGCGTCACGGAAGGCGGCCTCGCGGCGGCCTTCGGCCTCCAGCACGGCGGCCTGCTTCTCGCCTTCCGCACGCAGGATCTCCGCTGCCCGGTGGCCTTCGGCTTCCAGAATGTTGGCGCGCTTCTCGCGCTCGGCCTTCATCTGCCGCGCCATCGAATCGACCAGATCGCGCGGCGGCTGGATGTCCTTGATCTCGATCCGGTTGACCTTGATGCCCCAGGGATGGGTCGCCTCGTCCACCACGATCAGCAGCTTGGCATTGATCTCGTCGCGCTTGGACAGCGATTCGTCGAGGTCCATCGAGCCGAGCACGGTGCGGATGTTGGTCATGGTCAGATTGAGGATGGCGATTTCCAGTTGCGCCACCTCGTAGGCCGCCTTGGCGGCATCGAGCACCTGATAGAACACCACGCCGTCGACCTTCACCACCGCGTTGTCGCGGGTGATCACGTCCTGCGAGGGCACGTCGAGCACCTGCTCCATCATGTTCATGCGATGGCCGATGCGGTCGATCCACGGCACGATGAAGCCGAGACCGGGGCGCAATGCATGGGTGTATCGGCCGAATCGCTCGACCGTGTATTCATAGCCCTGCGGCACCGAGCGCACACCCTTCATCACGGTAACCAGGGCGAAAACCAGCACGACCATTCCAAACCACATGAATCCTCTCCTTGCCTGAGGGAAAAGCGGGAACCGGCCCGCGCCACGGCCTTCGATGGCGACGATCCGCGCCGTTGCCGCCCATGTTAGCCGAGGCCGCCGAATCCGCCGTCGCCTTGACGGACCCGGTGCCGATCCGTGACCGCCGATCCGGCCATTGCATCCTCACGGCGCGCCGACCCAAGCTGCGCTAAGCTTTCCTCCCCGACCTGCCTTGCGGATTGACCGACATGAAGAAAACGCTCCTGTCCGGCTGCATCGGCGCTGCGCTGCTCGCGGCCAGCCTGCCCGCCGCCGCGATCACCAATATCGAAACCAATGCCACCATTCCGTTCAGTTTTTCCAACCCGGGTGCGCGCAGCCTGGCCATGGGCGGTGCCTTCCTCGGCCTGGCCGACGACGCCACGGCGGCCTACACCAACCCCGCCGGGCTGACCCGGCTGGGCATTTCCAAGCAGTTTTCCGCCGAGTTCCGGCAACTGTCGTTCGAGACGCCGTATGCCGCCAGTGGCAACTTCGGCATCCGTCCGTTCGACCTGTCCGGCGTCAACTACAACAAGGCCTCCGACGACGCCAACGAACTGGCCTTCATCGCCGCCGTGCTGCCGCAGGAAAACTGGTCGCTGGCGTTCTATCGCCACCAGTTGCTCAATTACCGCAACGGCTACACCAACCAGCAGATTTTCTTCCCCGCCGATTTCACTTTCGACGACCTGAGCGGTTACTTCACCCTGCCCTACACGGCCACTGCCGATCTCTCCATCGAGAGCTACGGCATCAGCTTCGGCCACAATCTCACCGACACGCTGTCCTGGGGCATCGGCATCGCCCATCACCGCTTCGAGATCGACACCTTCAACGAGCGTTTCAATCCGCTGTTGAACAACGCGGTGATCTTCCGCAACGTGCAGAGCGGCAGCGACAACGACATCAGCTTCAACGTCGGCCTGCTGTATCGCAGTTCGGACCGCTTCAGCATCGGCCTGAGCTATCGCAGCGCGCCCTCCTTCGATTATCAGGTGCGCAGCACCTTCGTCGACACCGGCGAGGAAACCGCCAACTTCACCACCCGGTTGAAGTCGCCGGACAGCTTCGGCCTTGGTTTCAGTTGGCGCGCCAGCGACCGCCTGACGCTGAACCTCGACGTCAACCACGTCGGCTATTCCAACCTCAGCCGGCAGGTCGACGACGCCTTCTTCAGCGGCAACTACGCCAACCTCAGCAATCCCGTGCTGCTGCGCAGCTTCGCGGTGAAGGACCGGATCGAGCCGCGGGTCGGCATGGAATACGCCTTCGACACCGCGCATCCGTTCTTCCTGCGCGCCGGTGCCTGGCGCGAGAGCCAGCGCTCGCTGAAGTTCATCGCCAATCCGGACGACAGCCTGTTCGCCAACGATCCGGTCGAGGCCTACGCCGAGGCGGTGCTGTTTTCCGCCGGCGAGGACGTGAACCACTATTCGCTGGGCTTCGGCTGGGCGTTCTCGCGCTTCCAGCTCGATTTCGCCTACGACCACGCCGACACCCAGGACACCTTCTCGCTGTCCGGCGTGCTGCGCTGGGATTGACCGGCACGCGAAGCGGCCGCCGCCAACCGGCGGCCGGCGCGCGCCTCAGCGGCTGTCTTGGACGAAGGCGCGAAAGCGCGGTGGAAACAGCACCGCATCCGCCGTGATGTTGGCCTGCGTGCGGCGCGCCGCGCGCAGTTCATCACGCGCCGCCGACAACTCGCTCGCCGGCGTGTCGGACAGCTCGGCCTGGGCATGGCGGACGGCGGCGCGCAACAGATGCAGTTGGGCGCGGGCGCGGGTATCGGCAAGCGCTGCCGGGTCGGCGCGCAGCAATTCGCTGTAGCGGCCCTTCAACCAGGCATCGACCGCTTTGCGCAACGCTTCCGGCGCGGCCGCGGCGCTGCTCGCGGCAGGTCGCGCCGCAGGTCTTGGCGTCGGTTGCGAAACCGGCGTCTGCACGGCGGGCGTTGCCGGTCGTGGCGGAGTCGAAGCCGCCGCTGGCGCTTGCGGTGGCGCGCTGGCGACAGCCGGCGGCGGCGTCGCCGGCGTGGCCTGCGCCAGTTGCTGCCGACATTCGGCCAGGCCGCGATCCTGCTGCGTCTTGAAGTCCTTGATCTTCGCCAGTACGGCCGGATCGTTGGCGCTGTCCTGCCAGTATTCGAGGGCGCGCGAGCAGGCACCCTGCTTCCACGCCGCATAACCGGCCCAGTAGTACGGCGCGTAGTCGCGAAACACCACGCCCTCGAAGCGCTTGCGCTCGCTGGCGGTCGGCTCCTCGCGCGCCGCCTGGCGGAACAGGCGCTCCGCCTCGGCCCATTGCGATTGCCGCACGGCGCGTTCGCCGAGCGCGTAATCGCGTTTCCAGTCCGCCGCCGCCGGCAGGGCGAGCAGGACCAGCAGCAGGACGATCCAGCGCAGGCGATCAGGGCGCATAGCCGGCCCGCTTCAGGTAATCGTCCACGCTCAGCGTCGGGAACCCGGCCGCCACCCGCTCCTCGCCCTTCGGCGACAGATTGACCACCCGCACCACCGCCTGACCGACCTCGGGATGACGGAAGGTGACGCGGTAGGTGCCGGCCTGCGCCGGCAGGCGCAGCGGCGTGCTGCGGTCGGCGGGCAGTTCCACCGCCGCGCCGTCGGACTGGTCGATCACCGATTCCACCAGCGCCCAGGGATAGGCGTCGAGCAGCAGCAGGCCCTGGCGCGCCAGTCGCTGCGCCTGCGCCTGCGACTCGACATCCTGCCGACGGCCATACAGCGCCACCGCCAGGCCGCGCACTTCCGCGGTGCCGGCGCCGAGCGTGGTTTCGACCACTTCCACCGCCGGGGCGAGGCTTTCCAGGCGTTCCGCGCTGGCCGTCTCGACATCCACCCGCATGCCGTCGACCAGTTGCTTGCGCAGGCGCAGGGCGTCGGCGTCGCGCGGGTCGGCCCTGAGCAGGGCGGCCAGCGGCGTGACCACGGCACGGGCGGCATCGGCGTCGTCGATGCGCCGGGCCAGCAGGCTGCGCAGCGTATCGAGACGGCTTTCGCGCTCGCGCTGGGCATCGGCCTGCGAGCGGCGGGCCTGCAGACGACCGGCCAGGGCGGCGATCTCGCGGTCGCTGCCGTAGGTGCGCTGGGCGGCGTCGAGCAGGGCCAGCGCATCGGCCAAGCGGCCTTCCTCGGCCAGCGCCTGCGCCGACTCGCGGATCATCACCGGCAGCCCGGCGCGCAGTTGCAGCGCCTGCGGATTGCGCGGCTCCAGTGCCAGCGCCTGGCCGAGATAATCCTCCACGCTGCGCCCGGCCGGCTCGAAGTAACGCCGCTCGGCAATCGCCCGCCGCGCCTCGACCAGCGCGCGCGCCAGGTTGGCGCGCTGCTCGCCCAGGCGCTGCTCCAGCGCCGCGCGGGCGCTGCGGTAGGCGGGATTGCCGGGCTCGGCCTGCAACGCCTGGTCATAGCGGGCGAACGCGGTGTCGGCGTCGCCGCGCTGCTCGGCCTCGCGCGCCAGCGCCGCCAGCCGTGTGGCCGCCTGCGCCTGCAGGCGCAATGCCTCGGCATTGGCCTTGTCCAGTTCCACCACGCGGGTCAGCGTTTCCACCGCGTTGTCGCCGGCCGGCTCGATCACCCGGCCGGCCTTCAGTTGCCGTCGCGCCTGCGCCAACAGGGCGTCGACGCGCTGGCCGCGCTCGGCCGCCTGGCGGCGTTCCGCCAGCGTGGCGGAAGCCTGTTTCCAGGCCGGCTGGTCGGCAAGCTGGGCCGACATCGCGTCCAGCGCCTTGCCGGCCTCGTCGAGGCGGCCGGCGGCCAGCGCCGCGCGCACCGGTTCGAGCATGCGCTCGGCCAGCGCCGAACGCGCCGCCAGCGCGGCGGCGCTCTGCGCATCCAGTTGCAGCGCCTGGTCGATCAGCGACCAGGCGTCATCGCGATCATTGCCGACCAAGCGACCGGCGCGCTGCGCCGCCGAGGCGCGCGCCAGCAGGGCATCGATGCGACCCTGCCGCTCGGCACCGACCCGGGCGGCGGCAATCGACTGGCGCAGCGCCAGCAGCGCCGGATCGGCCGGGGCCACCGCCAGCGCCTCGCCGATGCGCACCTCGGCGACATCGAAATTGCGCGCCGCCAGCGCCGCCTCGGCCTGCTGGCGAAGCTGGGCGACGATGCCGTCGAGGCGCTGGCGCGCTTCCGGCAAGGCCGGTGCCAATTGCAGCACTTCCTGCAACTTGTCGTAGGCGCTCTCGCCGGCCGGCGTCACCAATTGCTGCTCGGCAATCAGCCGGTCGACCACTTGCAGGCGATCATTGAGCAGGCTGCGCAGGGCCGGATCGAGGTCGCGCTGCGCGGAGCCGCCGAAGGCCAGCCAGACGCCGATGCCGATCAGCAGCGCCAGCCCGACGCCGGCCGCCGGCAGCCACCAGCGCGGACGCGCCGGCGGTGCCCGCCGCCCGCCCATGCGCACGCCGGGCCCGCTGGCCGCAATGGCGCGGCTGGAGTCGGTCGATCCCGACGCTGCCGCGCGGCCCGGCTCGGGCCCAGCGACGCGGCGTGCGCCGGTGTTGATCTGGCTGTCGGAAAAACCCAGCGCGCGCAGTTGTTCCGACGCGCTGTGGCTGGGGTCGATCTGTAGATGCGCCAGCAGCGTGTCGCTGCCTGTCACCAGGCGTTTCAGTTCGCGCACGAACTGGTGCAGATCCGGGAAACGCTGCTCGGGCGATTTCGACAGCAGCCGATCCATCAGCGGCTGGAAGAAGGCGAACTGCGCCGGCAACGGCGGCGGCGGCTGGCTGACGTGGGCCAGGGCGACGTGCAGCGGCGATTCGCTCTCGAACGGCGGCCGCCCGGTCAGCATCTCGTAGAACATCACGCCCAGCGAGTACTGGTCGGCGCGGCCGTCGATCTCGCCGTCGGTGGCCTGCTCGGGGCTCATGTAGGTCGGCGTGCCGAGCATCATCCCGGTCTGCGTCAGCCGGCTGGCCCCGGCGCTCTGCACGCGGGCGATGCCGAAGTCGGTCAGCACCGCCGTCATCTCGTCGCGGAACATCACGTTGGACGGCTTCAGATCACGGTGCACGACGCCGTTGTCGTGGGCGAACTGCAAGGCACCGGCGATCTGCACCACGATGCCGATGGCCTCGGCCAGCGACAGCCCGCGACGCATCCGCTCGGACAGCAGGCCGCCTTCCAGATACTCCATCGCGATGTAGTTGATGGCGTCGTTCTGGACGATGTCGTAGACGCCGACGATGTGCGGATGCGGCAGCCGCGCCATCGTCCGCCCCTCGTTGAGGAAGCGCTGCTCGGTGTTGCTGTCGGCCAGACCACGACGCATCACCTTGATCGCCACCCGGCGCTCCAGCGAGCGCTGGATGGCGAGGTAGACGTTGGCCATGCCGCCGGAACCGAGTTCGCGGACAAATTCGTAGCCCGGAATGTCGAATACCGGAGCAGTCATCTGCGGACACGGACGCAGCCAAGGGCCCGGCGATCATAGCACCCGGCCAGACGGCGCATTGGCCGTCCTGCGACGCTTTCCCGGACTGCGGCATCCTGTCCTGCGTGAGCCATCCTTCCGCCTTCGCCATCGACCTGCCCGCCGACCTGCTGCCCGGCCTGCGGCGGGGCGAAACGCGCGCCTTCGAGCGCCTCTACCGGCTGTTCGAGCGCCCGGTCTACGCCCTCGCCCTGCGCATGCTCGGCGACGCCGACGAGGCCATGGACGTGCTCCACGACACCTTGCTGAAGGTCCAGCAGGGACTGCACGGTTTCCGTGGCGACGCGCCGTTCTGGGGCTGGCTGCGGCGGATCGCGGTCAACGAGGCGCTGATGCGGCTGCGCCGACGAGGCCGCCTGCCGGACAGCGCGCCGCTGGACGTGGTCGAGATCATCGACGACACCCAGCTCGCCCCGCTGCGCCACGCCGAGGCGGCGCAACTGGAACGCGCCATGACCGCCCTGCCCGATCTCACCCGAAGCGTGCTCTGGCTGTATCACGGCGAGGGCTGTACGCACGAGGAGATCGCCGCCCTGATGGGCCGCACCCCGAGTTTTTCCAAATCGCAACTGGCGCGCGGCACGCAACGCCTGCGCGACCTGCTGGCCCGACCACTGGAGCCCGTCCATGCACCCTGAAGACCATCCGCTTGCCGCCGCCCTGCGCGGGCTGCCATTGCCGACGCCGCCGCGCGATGGCTGGCCGCGACTGGCCGCCGACCTCACCCGCCACCGTCGCCGCCAGCGCGCGCGTCGCCTGCTGCCGCTGGCGGCCGCCGCCGCTACCGGCCTGTTCGCCCTGCTGCTGGCGCTGGACACGCAACGCCACGTCGCCGACCCCGCCGCCGTCATCGAACCGCCCCGGGTCGCCAGCGCCGGCGAGACCGCCGCGCTGGATGCGCTGATCGCCGAATCGGCCCGTCTGGAAACACTGCTCGGCTGGATCGAGGCGGACGAACTGGACGCACAGACATTGGCCATCGACATCGAACTGACCGAGCAACTGGGCTGGATCGACCGCCTGCTGGCCGAGCCCGACGCCCGCCCGGCCACCCTCGACGTGCTCTGGCAGGAGCGCGTGTACCTGCTGCGCCAACGCTACGCGCTCGGCCAGCAGGCCCTGCTCACTTCCCTGCCATCTACCGGCGATTCGCTGGTTTCCCTCTGACTGCAACGGAGTTCCGCCATGAGAGTCCTTCCACTCGTTTTCGCCACCGCCCTGGCGCTGGCGACCCAACTGCCGGCGCAGGCGCAATCGCAAGCGCCCGCCGCACAAGCGGACAGCGCCGATATCGACGCCGCCCGCGACGAACTGCGCCGCTCGCGCGAGGAACTGCACGCCCTCTCGCGGCGCATCGCCGAACTGTCGATGCAGATCGCCGGCGACGACATCGAAGCGGCGGTGGAGCATCCCGCCTTCGCCCGCCCGGCATTGGGCATCGTGCTGCGCGCGAGCGAGGATGACGGCGTGGCCATCGCCGCCATCACCCCCAACGGTGGCGGCGCAGAAGCCGGCCTGCGCAGCGGCGACCGGCTGCTCGCCATCAACGGCCGCGACATCGGCCCCGGCACGGCGGCCAAACGCCTGCGCCAGGCACGGCGGCTGATCGGCCGGCTGGAGGAAGGCGACAAGGTGGCGCTGCGCTATCGCCGCGGCGACCAACTGGCCGACGCCGCCGTGGTCGCCAGGACGCTGCCCGGCGCACGGATGTTCCGTCGCGGTGAAGCGCCGCGCATCGACCGCGAGCGGCTCAAGGTGATGATCGCCAACGCACCGCACGCCCTGCACCTGTGCATGGACGACGAGGACTGCGCTGGCGAGGTGGCGCGCTGGCGCGCACTGCGCCTGGCCCCGATCAATCCCGCGCTGGGCCACTACTTCGGCACCGACAAGGGCGTGCTGGTGCTGGCCAGCGACGGCAGCGGCGCGCTGCAGGCCGGCGACGTGATCCTCGATGTCGACGGCAAGGCGGTGGAATCCCCGCGCGAGGTGCTGCGCGGCCTGCGCGCCGAGGACGATGGCCCGGACAAGGTGCCGCTGCGCGTCCTGCGCGAGCGCAAGACGCTGTCGCTGGAGATCGACGCCCTGTCCCTGCCGCCGACACCGCCCGCCGCACCCAGACCACCCGCCGCCCCGCCCGCGCCACCAGCTCCGTCCGCCCCGCCATCGCCCGACGATGCCACCGCGATGCTGATCTGACCTGCGGCATCCCACCCGTCGATGCTGATCGACACGACAAGCGCCCGGATTGCGAAACCCGCATCCGGGCGTTTTTCTTTCCTGATTTAGCCTCATCACTCAGCTGGCCTTTTCCTTACTCCCACCGGGAGAAGGTGGCCCGCAGGGCCGGATGAGGGTTCGGCCGCCATGACGCTTCGCAAGCTTTTCCGCAATGCGTTGCCCGAGACCCTCAGCAAACCACACCCCGGCTCGCGTGCTTGCATGCGCGCTGGCGTTCGCAGGCTCCCAGCGTTGCTGTTCGAAAGCCCTGCTCACCCCAGCGGGAGAGAACCTTCTTGTAGCTGAGTGATGAGGCCAATCAGGTAACTCTTTCGTAACATTCCTTTTTTACCAATGGCCTAGTGTGCAGTCACGCCCGCCACTCAACACGCATACCGCACACCACCACAAGGTGACATGGCGCACCCACGCTTCAATGCAATGCTCCCAACTTAAGCAATTCCCCTCGCTTTCGGGTCGCATATGGGGTATCATGACTTCACTATAACTCATTGAGTTCATTGACAATATGAACTCAAATACCTGCTCCCGCCGCCATCGTGTCC